>Ga0207833_100017_pt1:0-192500 | contig 343867 bp, 322 predicted proteins | sample TtaePargueraPR_6_FD_187753 | JGI IMG/M metagenome (GOLD analysis project Ga0207833, IMG submission 187753) | Aerobic enrichment media microbial communities from Bioluminiscent Bay, La Parguera, Puerto Rico - Tt and E1 (2) (SPAdes) | ecosystem: Environmental > Aquatic > Marine >... | reverse complement strand
TGGGGCTGGCTGACCTACGCGGAGCGGGCGGTGCGCGCGGAGCGGCTGGAGGACGACTACCGGGATCTGGCCTGGCAGGTGGCGCGCCGGATCAGCGTGGGCGCGCGGCGGGACGGCGAGTTCGAGTACTACGAGCGTATGACGCAGTACGAGGAGAGCGGCGCGTTCGACGCGGATGCGCAGCTGCCGGGCATCCAGCCCGAGAGCGATCCCAACACCTTCAACGGATCCGTTTGGCAGCTGGCGCAGGAGATCTATTTCCCGGCCGGCGACACGCTGCAGCCCACACCGGCCGAGCGTGCGGCCGCGGTCGCGTACTACCGGGAGCGTGCCATCGCACCTGAGTACGCCTGGTCGTGGGCCGGCGCGCCGCTCGAGCGCCGCGTGTTCAGTGACCTGATCCGCCGCAGCGACCGGGCGGCACGCGGCGCGACCACGATGATCGGCGTGCTGCTGGCCAACCATTTCCTGAGCGCGGCGGACGCGCTGGTGACGGCGCGCCTGCGGGGCGACGGCGCGGAGGGTGCAGAGGACCGGCTCCGCCTCCGGCTTCGGCCGGACGCGCGGGGCGGATCCCGCCACTATTTCCTCGAAGTCCATCTGACCACGCCATGACATCACTTCCGCCGGCCGATCGGCTGGTCGAATACCTCCGTGACGAGGCGCAGCGGCCGCTGAAGGCGAAGGAGCTCGCCAAGGCGCTGGACGTGCCGCAGGAGGACTACGCCGAGTTCAAGGAGTTGCTGCGGCGTCTGGAGGACGAGGGCGCGATCTACCGCGTGAAGAAGCAGCGCTACGCCGTCCCGCAGAAGATCAACCTGCTGGTCGGTCGGCTGCAGACCATCAAGAGCGGCGCCGGTTTCGTGATCCCGGACGAGGGCGGCACCGACGTCTTCGTGCCACCGCAGTCGCTGGAGTCGGCGGTGGACGGGGACCGCGTGGTGGTGCGGGTGGAGCGGCGGCGGCGCGGCGAGAAGCCGCAGGGCAGCATCATCAAGGTGCTGGAGCGTTCGCGGCAGCGGGTGGTGGGCGTGTACCGCACGGCGCGCAGCTTCGGCTTCGTGGAGCCGGACGACCGCAAGCTGGTGCGCGACGTGTTCATTCCACCCGACGCGGCGGGGGACGCCCAGGACGGACAGGTGGTGGTGGTCGAGGTCGAGGGCTGGGGCGACGAGCGGCTGAACCCGTCGGGCCGGGTGGTGGAGGTGCTGGGCGAGCGGGACGACCCGGGCGTGGACGTTCTGTCGATCGTGCACGGGCACGACCTGCCGCTGGAGTTTCCGGCCCGTGTCGAGCAGGCAGCGCGCGCACTGCGGGAGGAGGGCGTCACGGGTGCAGCGGTGAGCGGACGCGAGGACCTGCGCGACGAACTGGTGTTCACCATCGATCCGGCCGACGCGCGCGACCACGACGATGCCCTCTCGGTGCGTCAGCTGGACGACGGCGCGTTCGAGGTCGGCATCCACATCGCCGACGTGTCGCATTACGTGGAGGAGGGCGGGCCGATCGACGCGGAGGCCTTCCGCCGCGGCACCAGCGTCTACCTGGTGGACCGCGTGGTGCCCATGCTGCCGGAGACGCTGTCGGCCGATCTCTGCTCGCTGCGACCGGACGAGGACCGGCTGGCCGTGACGCTGCTGGTGCGCATCGACGCGGAGGGGCAGCCCGGCCGCAGCCGGTTGGTGCGCAGCGTGATCCGCAGCAGCCACAAGCTGTCCTACGAGGATGCGCAGGCGGTGCTGGACGGCGAGCGTTCGATCTCACCCGAGGTGGATACGGCGCTGCAGCAGCTGGTCACCCTCAGCCGGGGCATCCGGGCCGCCCGAGCGGCGCGGGGCAGCATCGACTTCGACCTGCCGGAGGCGCGGGTCGTGCTGAACCAGCAGGGCGAACCGACCGACATCCAGCGCGTGATGCGGCTGGAGAGTCATCGTCTGATCGAGGATTTCATGATCCTCGCCAACGAGACGGTGGCGACCATGGCCACGCGCCGGAAGCTCCCGTTCATCTACCGCGTTCACGAGCCGCCCGACGCGGACCGGGTGGAGCAGCTGGCGGATTTCGTGAGGACGTTCGGCGTTCGCTTCAAGCCGAGCAAGGATCCACGGGCCTTCGAGGCGCTGCTGGAGAAGGTCGAGGACCGGCCGGAGGCCGGGCTGATCTCCACGGTCATGCTGCGCTCGATGAAGCAGGCGCGCTACAGCACGGAGAACCTCGGGCACTTCGGGCTGGCCAGCACGCACTACACGCATTTCACCAGTCCCATCCGCCGCTACGCCGATCTGGCCGTGCATCGTGTGCTGACGCGCGTGTTCGTGGACGGGGAGCGGCTGCCCGAGGAGCACCGGTCGCGGCTGACGGACGCGGCCCGCGTGGCGAGCGAGCGCGAGCGCGTCGCGGTCGCGGCCGAGCGGGACAGCGTCGACCTCAAGAAGGCGGAGTTCATGGAGCGGCACATCGGCGACGAGTTCGCCGGTACGATCAGTGGCGTGACCTCGTTCGGTCTGTTCGTGCTGCTCGACGACTTCTTCGTGGAGGGGCTGGTGCACGTGAGTTCGCTGGAGGACGACTACTACGTCTTCCTAGACGAGCAGTACGCATTGCTAGGCGAGCATTCGAAGCGACGCTACAGGCTGGGCGACCGTGCGCGGGTGCAGGTGGCCGCGGTGGACCGCTCCGAACGCAAGATCGATCTGGTCCTGGTCGAGGAGACGCCGCAGCGTCGCCCGCGGCGTGGTGGGAAGCGTGGGCGCAAAAGGGTTTGACACCCCGCGCGGGCCACGACTACCTTCGCTCGGTCTCCTTCCACAATTTCGTCACCCGACGCGATGGGTCTCCGAAGAGCGCTGATCTATCACTCGACGACGCGCGATCAGGCGCCCGCCGAGATCCTGCAGTTCGCGGAGCAGCACCAGCTGCGTCTCGTGCTGGAGCCGCGGGCGGAGGACGTGCTTGCCCAGGTGCACCGCGGCTTTCCCGTCTGCGTGATCGTGGAGCCGAACGGCGGTACGGCGGGGATCGAGCTGTGCCGCACCCTGAAGCGGGATCCGTTCACGGCGGTGGTCCCGGTGGTCTTCCTGTATCGCGAAAGCGGGCAGCAGGTGGCGCACGAGGCGCTGCGCGCGGGCGCCGACGAGGTCATCACCGGGGCGATGGACGAGATGGAGCAGGCGCTCCGCCTCCAGGTCACGCTGCTGCGTGCGGATCGGGACGTCAGCGTCAATCCCACCACGCGGCTGCCGGGCACGGCGCAGATCGAGCGAGACATCACCGAGCGGATCCAGGGCGGAGGCATCTTCGCCGTCTGCTATGCGGACCTGGACCACTTCAAGGAGTTCAACGACCGCTACGGCTACGACCGTGGTGACGGCGTGATCCAGCTGCTCTCGCGGATCCTGCGCGACGTGGTGAAGGAGCGGTCGCCCGCCGGATTCATCGGCCACATCGGCGGCGACGACTTCATCTTCAACCTGCCGCTCGAGGACCTGCCCGCCGTCTGCGAAGAGATCATCGAGATCTTTGACGAGCTCATACCCTACCAATACTCTGAGTCCGACCGTCAGGCGGGCCATTTCCTGGGCAAGGACCGGCGCGGCAACATCTACCGCATCCCGCTCATGACGCTGTCCATCGGCGTGGTCACCAACGAGCACCGCCGCCTGTCGCACTACGCCCGCGTGAGCGAGCTGGCCACCGAGATGAAGACGTACGCGAAGACGCTGCCCGGCTCTGTCTACGCGATCGACCGGCGCCGCGACGAGCCGGACGCGCCGCGCGAGGGTGTGCTGCGCCGCGCCGAGGACGACCGCGTGCTCCAGCCGCCTCCGAACAAGCCATGAACATCCGCTGTCCCAACTGCCAGACCCTGTACCGCGTCGATCCGCAGCGGGTGCCGGAAGGCGGCGTGCGCACCAGCTGCTCCGCGTGCGCCGCCACGTTCGAAGTGACGCGCAATGGCGTACGTCCCGCCCGTGAGGAGGCGACCGCCCCCGCGACGCCCGCGACCGCAGCGGCTGCCGCGGCGAGCTCCGGCGCACAGTCTGCCGCAGCCGGGCAGGCCGCGGCCGCTACACGGACGGCCGAGGCGTCCGGTTCGGGGGAGGTGGAGGCGCCGCGCACCGGACCGGAGGTGCCGGCCGGTGAAGCGCCGCGGCCCGGCGCGGAGGCACCGCCGCCCTCGGCGCCGCCGAACCCTCGGGCGGCCACGCCGGAGCCGGCTCCCGAGCCGTCTCCGCCGCCCCGCCCAGCCGCGCCGTCCGGGCCCGCCGCGCCCGCCGATGCGAGCACGCGGCCGGTCTTCGGCCAGCAGGACCCCGACACGCGTGCGCAGCGGATCGCCCGGGCGCTGGTGTCCGACATGGTGGTGTACAATGCGGAACGGCGGGACCGCAGCCTGTCGGCCGGCACGCTGCGCGCGGATTTCAAGGAGGAGATCCTGAAGAGCTGGGAGGAGTACGTGGAGCAGGTGGGTGCGGACATGGCCAAGAAGACGCCGCATTTCCGGAATGCGCTCAACCAGATCCTGGCGAAGGGTCAGACCGTCTTCTAGCGACGGGCTGCCGCGGCGCACGCGGAGCGGTTGCCCGCGTACGCCCGTGCGGCTAGCTTCCGCGTCGGTCGAAACTGGTGTCAGAGGCCGCCTGTCGGGCGGCCTTTCTCATTGAGGGAAGGCGAGTTGCGGCGTTGTCACCGACGGCCGCGCCGGTACCAATCGGGAGACGGAAATGTCGACGAATCTGATGGATCGACTGGGCACTCAACGGGAGCGTGTACAGGCGCTCGGAGGTTATCTTTGACGCCGCTGCACTGCGCATGCGGCTGTCGGAGCTGGAGCAGCGGATGGCCGTCCCGTCGTTCTGGGACGACGCCGATGCGGCCCAGGTCGTGATCCAGGAAGTAAAGAGCATCAAGAGCTGGGTCGAGCCGTTCAACGAGATCGAGTCGAAGCTCGCCACGCTGGACGAGTTCGCGGCGCTGCTGGCCGAGGACGACGACGAGGAGCTCCGGGCGGAGTACGAACGGGAGCTGGGCCGGCTGGAGGAGTCGGTCGAGCGGCTCGAGCTGCGCAACATGCTGCGCGGCAAGGACGATCCGAAGGACGCGCTGCTGACCATCCATCCCGGCGCCGGCGGCACCGAATCGCAGGACTGGGCGGAGATGCTCATGCGCATGTACACGCGCTGGGCGGAGAAGCAGGGTTACACGGTGCAGATGCTGGACCTGCTGCCGGGTGAAGAGGCGGGCATCAAGAGCGCGACGCTGGAGATCTCCGGCGAGTACGCGTACGGCTACCTCAAGGCGGAGAAGGGGGTGCACCGGCTGGTGCGCATCTCCCCGTTCGATTCGCAGGCGCGGCGGCACACGTCGTTCGCGAGCGTTTTCGTCTACCCGGTGATCGATGACGACATCGAGATCGACATCGACGACAAGGACCTGCGCATCGACACGTTCCGCGCGAGCGGTGCGGGCGGGCAGCACGTCAACAAGACCAGTTCGGCGGTGCGCATCACACACGAGCCGACGGGCATCGTGGTCTCGTGTCAGCAGGAGCGCAGCCAGCACAAGAACAAGGCGACGGCGATGAAGATGCTCAAGGCTGCGCTGTACGAGCGGGAAGAGCAGAAGCGGGCCGAAGAGCGCGACAAGGTGGAGGCGCAGAAGACGGACATCGGCTGGGGGAACCAGATCCGGTCGTACGTGTTCCAGCCGTACACCATGGTGAACGACCATCGCTCGGAGCTGAAGGTGAGCGACGTGCAGTCGGTGATGGACGGCGATCTCGACCCGTTCATCGAGGCGTATCTCAAGGAGTTCGGCGCAAAAGCGGGTTAGGAGAGGCGTGGCGCGAGACAGCGGCAGTTCATCCGAGGCAACGGCGCCCGAGCGCGCGGAGACGAAGCGTCCCGCCGTTCTGGAGGACCGTCGCTCCAAGCTCGAGGCGATCCGCGGCCTGGGCGTCGAGCCGTTCGCGTACCGCTTCGAGGCGCCGGACCGCGCGGCTGCGGTACGCGAGTCCTTCGAGGCGGCGGAGCAGGGCAACACGCTGGACGAGGGCGGCGCGGGGGCGAGCGCGCGTCTGGCCGGCCGGGTGACCGGCCTCCGCTCGCACGGCAGGACGATGTTCGCCGACCTGAGCGACCGCTCCGGCCGGCTGCAGCTGTACCTGCGCCGGAACGATCTGGACGAGTCGACCTGGGAATTGCTGCAGCTGCTGGACCTGGGCGACTGGGTGGGCGTGGAGGGCGCCCCGTTCCGCACGCGCATGGGCGAGGTCACGCTGCGCGTGGCGCGGCTGGAGCTGCTGGCCAAGTCGCTGCGCCCGCTGCCGTTCGGCAAGGAGGAGACGGACGACGCGGGCGAGCGGCACGTGCACGGCGGCTTTGCCGACGTGGAGCAGCGCTATCGCCAGCGCTACGCGGACCTGGCCGTCAATCCGGAGGTGCGCCGCGTCTTCGAGGTGCGGGCGCGCGTGATCCGCGCGATGCGCGCGTTCCTCGACGAGCTCGGCTACCTGGAGGTGGAGACGCCCGTGCTGCAGCCGCTGTACGGCGGGGCGACCGCGCGCCCGTTCACCACGCACCATCACGCGCTGGACATGCCGCTGTACCTGCGCATCGCCGACGAGCTGTACCTGAAGCGGCTGATCGTGGGCGGTCTGGAGCGCGTCTACGAGATCGCCAAGGACTTCCGCAACGAGGGCATCGACCGGACGCACAATCCGGAGTTCACGATGCTGGAGTTCTACGAGGCGTTCGCCGACTACCACGACATGATGGAGCGGGTGGAGTCGCTGATGCGGTCGGTGGTGCGGGAGGCGACGGGCGGCGAGCTGCGCGTGCGTTTCGAGGACGACGAGCTGGACTTCGAGCCGGCGTTCGCGCGCGTGGCGTTCCTGGACGCGATCCGCGAGCACGCGGGCGTGGACGCGGCCGCGGCGGACGACGACGCGCTGCGCGAGGCGCTGCTGGGCCACGGCGGTGACCGCGCCGAGGCGGCGGCGATGAACCGCGCCAAGCTGCTGGACGAGCTGTTCGGCGCGTGCGTCGAGCCGACGCTGGTGCAGCCGACCTTCGTCGTGGACTACCCGGTCGAGCTCTCCCCGCTGGCCAAGCCCAAGCGCGGCGAGCCCGGCCTGGTCGAGCGCTTCGAGCTGTACGCGGCCGGGCGGGAGCTGGCCAACGCGTTCAGCGAGCTGAACGACCCGGTGGACCAGCGCGGCCGGTTCGAGGAGCAGGTGCGCATGCGCGAGGGCGGCGACCTCGAGGCGCAGCAGCTGGACGAGGACTATCTGCGCGCGCTGGAGTACGGCATGCCGCCCACGGGCGGCGTCGGCATCGGCGTGGACCGGCTGGTCATGCTGCTCACGAACTCGCCGTCGATCCGCGACGTGCTGCTGTTCCCCACCATGCGGCCGGAATAGATGCGACTGCCCTGGCACATCGCCCGACGCAACCTGGCGGCGCGCCGGCGCGGCCGCTTCCTGTCGCTGATCACCTGGATCGCCGTGGGTGGCATCGCCGTCGGGGTGGGGGCGCTGATCGTGGTGATCGCGGTGATGACGGGGCTGCAGCGCGACCTGCACCAGCGCATCCTCGGCACCAACCCGCACGTCTACGTCTTCGAGTCGGGGCGCGGCTTCCGCATGCACGACTGGGAGAACGTGCTGGAGCAGGTGCGGCAGGTGGACGGCGTCACGGCCGCGGCGCCCTTCATCATGACCAACGTGGCCGTGGTGGTGGGCGACTACGCGCAGCCGGGGCTGCTGTACGGCATCGACACGACCACGGCCACGCCGCTGACCGACGTGGAGCGGAGGCTGCGCGCCGGGGAGGTCGGCCTGGAGACGCGCGGCGACCTGCCGGGTCTGATCCTGGGCGCCAGGCTGGCGGACAAGCTGGGCACCTTCCCGGGTGAGGAGGTGACCCTGCTGGCGCTGGAGTCGATCGAGACCGGCCCGCTGGGTGACATCGTGCCGCTGGGCGGTGGGTTCGAGATGACGGGCGTGTTCCGCAGCGGCATGTACGAGTACGACAACCAGAATCTCTACACGACGCTGGAGGCCGCGCAGGAGCTGCTGCAGCTGGAGCCGGGCACTGTGGGCGGCATCGCAGTGAACCTGCGCGATCCGTGGCAGGCGGAGCAGGTGGCGCAGGAGATCGGCAGCCGACTCGCGGCGCCGTACTACACGAGCGACTGGATGAGCCTGAACCGCTCGCTGTTCTCGGCGCTGCAGCTGGAGAAGCTGGCCATGGCGATCATCCTGTTCCTGATCGTGATCGTGGCCGCCTTCAACATCGTGAGCACGCTGATCATGGTGGTGACGGACAAGACCCGTGAGATCGGCATCCTGAAGGCCATGGGCATGACGGATCGCGGGATCCTGCGGATCTTCACGTACCAGGGTCTGGCGATCGGGGTGATCGGCACGCTGATCGGCGCGCCGATCGGGTTCCTGGTGGTGTGGCTGCAGGAGCGCTACGCGCTGATCGAGCTGCAACCGGACGTCTACTTCGTGGACCGGCTGCCGGTGGCGCTGGACCCGGTGGACATCGGTCTGATCATCGTGATCAGCATCCTGGTCGCATTCGTGGCCACGATCTACCCGGCGCGGCAGGCTTCGCGGCTGGAGCCGGTGGAGGCGATCCGCCATGACTGAGCAGGGTGCGGCCCGGCGCGGGCCGGGGGGCGGTGGGGCGGACGAGCCGGTGCGCGTGGGTGCGGGTGGCGACCGGCCGGACCCGTTCGCGGGTCGGGAGTCGGTGCTGGTGGCGGAGCACCTGCGCAAGAGCTACGTGGGCGGGGACGGCAGCGAACTCGTCGTGCTGGACGGGGTAGCCATCGACGTGCGGGCAGGGGAGGTGGTGGCGGTGGTGGGTGCGAGCGGCGCGGGCAAGTCCACGCTCCTGCACCTGCTGGGTGGGCTGGACCGGCCGACGCGGGGCACGGTCAGCGTGGCGGGCGAGTCGCTGGACCTGCTCGGTGCGGACGCGCTCGCCACCGCGCGCAATCGCAAGCTGGGTTTCGTCTTCCAGTTCCATCACCTGCTGCGCGAGTTCAATGCGCTGGAGAACGTGATGATGCCGCTGCGCATCGCCGGCGCGGACGAGGCGGTGGCGGAGGCGCGTGCGCGGGAGCTGCTGGACGACGTGGGGCTGTCGGCGCGCACGACGCACCGTCCCTGGCAGCTCAGTGGCGGCGAGCAGCAGCGGGTGGCGGTGGCGCGGGCGCTGGCGAATCGGCCGCTGGTGCTGCTGGCGGACGAGCCCAGCGGCAATCTGGACACGCAGACGAGCGAGCGGCTGCACGACCTGTTCTTCCGTCTGCGCGAGGAGCATGGCGTGGCGATGGTGATCGCGACGCACAATCGGGAGCTGGCGGACCGGGCGGACCGGGTGCTGCGGCTGCAGAAGGGACGACTCGGAGACCTCTACGAAGCGTGAGTGAACGGATGACGTGCGATCACTGCGGCGACCGGGATGCCGTGATCCACTTCACGGAGATCCAGAACAACGAGGTCACGCAGTCGCACCTGTGCGAGGAGTGCGCCGCGGAGAAGGGGCTGACTCCGGAATCGGGGCAGCTGGACTTCCCGCTGACGGATTTCCTGGCGCAGATGAACGCCTCGACGGAGCCGGAGGCCGACGAGCGCCGCCGCAGCTGCGCGTACTGCGGCATGGACCTGGCCGAGTTCAAGAAGGTGGGTCGGCTGGGCTGCTCGCACTGCTATCCCACCTTCGAGCGGCACCTGCGCACGCTGCTGCGGCGGCTGCATGGCGGCACGCAGCACGTGGGCAAGGTCTACCTGCCGCCGGACCCGAGCGCGGCCGAGCTGGAGCGCCGGCTGATGGGTCTGCGGCGTCGTCTGGCCCGGGCGGTGGACAGCGAGGACTTCGAGCGCGCGGCCAAGCTGCGCGACCAGATCCGCTCGCTGGAGACGACGGCATGAGCCACGATCCCGCGACCAGCCCCGACTGGGGGCTGGACTGGCTGGAGCCGGACGGCCCCGACGCTGACATCGTGCTGTCCACGCGCGTGCGCCTGGCCCGCAACCTCCAGGGCCACGCATTCACGCGCCGGCTGGCCGGGGAGGAACGTCGTGCGATCCTGGACCAGGTCTCGGAGATCGCGAGCAAGCACACGCGGCTGGGCGGCGGCGACCGCGTGGACATGGGCGACCTGCCGACCGGCTCGCGCCGGGTGCTGCTGGAGCGGCACGTGGTCTCGCGCGAACTGGTCGGGGAGGGCGGCCGGGAGAGCGTGGCCGGCAGCGGCCTGATCCTGGGCGCCGACCGGCGCACGGGCGTGATGATCAACGAGGAGGATCATCTGCGCCTGCAGAGTCTGCGCTCCGGGCTGCGGCTGGACGAGGCGTTCGCCGCCGTGGACGAGCTGGACGAGGAGCTGGGCTCGCACCTGCCCTTCGCATACCACCCGGAGTTCGGCTACCTGACCAGCTGTCCGACCAACGCGGGCACGGGGCTGCGCGCGTCGATCCTGATCCACCTGCCGGGGCTGGTGCTGACCAAGGAGATCGGCAAGGTGCTGCAGGGCATCGGCCAGGTCGGGCTGACGTTCCGGGGCCTGTACGGAGAGGGTTCCGAGGTGGTCGGCAACTTCTTCCAGCTGTCCAACCAGACCACGCTGGGGAAGAGCGAGGAGGACCTGATCGATCACCTGCAGCGCATCGCCAAGCAGGTGATCGACTACGAGCGGCGCGCTCGCGGCGTGCTGATGCGGGACGCGCCCGCGATCATCGAGGACAAGATCTGGCGCGCGTACGGACTACTGCGCTTCGCACGCTCGCTTTCGCTCGAGGAAGCGATGAATCTGCTGAGCGGCGTCCGGCTGGGCGTGAGCATGAAACTCATCCCGGGACCCCGTGTATACACGCTCAACCGCATCATGATTTTCTCGCAGGTCGCGCACCTCAACCAGGCGGCCGGTCGCGATCTCACCGAGCAGGATGCGGATCTGCATCGTGCGGCGTACGTTCGTCGTGCGCTGGCCGCCGAAGCCGACGTGCCGGGTCGTACTCCCACCGACGATCCCGAGGGCACGTGATTCTCCGGTCCATACGCAACACCAACCTCCGCAGCCGAGGGGTGCGATGAACTACAATTTTACGGATCGGGTCCGGAAGGTCCTGGCGATGGCGCGCGAAGAAGCGATCCGTCTCCAGCACGACTACGTCGGCACGGAGCACATCCTCCTGGGTTTGATCCGGGAGGGTGAGGGTGTGGCCGCGGCGGTCCTGATGAACCTGAACGTGGACCTGGAGCAGATCCACGAGCGGGTCGAGGAATCGGTCCGCAAGGGCAAGGCGACGATCGCGCTGGGCGAGCTGCCGTACACTTCGCGCGCGAAGAAGGTGCTGGAGTACGCGATGGCGGAGGCGCGCGAGCTGAACCACTCGTACGTGGGCACGGAGCACCTGCTGCTCGGCCTGCTGCGGGAGGAGAAGGGCATCGCGGCGCAGGTGCTGACGTCGCTGGGCGTGTCGCTGGAGGAGGCGCGGGCGCAGACGCTGAAGATCCTGGGCAGCGACGTGAGCCCGTCGCAGCCGTCGAGCGTGGGTGGCGGCGGCCAGCAGCCGAAGGGTGAGAAGAAGTCCAAGACGCCCGCACTGGACCACTTCTGCCGCGACCTGACCGAGCTGGCCGCCAACGAGGAGCTGGACCCGACCATCGGCCGCGCGAAGGAGATCGAGCGGGTGATGGAGGTGCTGAGCCGGCGCAAGAAGAACAACCCGGTCCTGATCGGCGAGCCCGGCGTGGGCAAGACGGCGATCGTGGAGGGTCTGGCGCAGCTGATCGCCAAGGGCGACTGCCCGGACAGCCTGAAGGATCACCGCGTGCTGGCGCTGGACATGGCCGCCGTGATCGCGGGCACGAAGTACCGCGGCCAGTTCGAGGAGCGGCTCAAGGCGATCATGAACGAGATCGCGCAGAACAAGAACATCATCCTGTTCATCGACGAGCTGCACACGCTGGTGGGTGCGGGCGCGGCCGAGGGTGCGATCGACGCGTCGAACATGCTGAAGCCCGCGCTGGCGCGCGGCGAGCTGCAATGCGTGGGCGCGTCGACACTGAACGAGTACCGCAAGTACATCGAGAAGGACGGCGCGCTGGAGCGTCGCTTCCAGACGGTGATCGTGGATCCGCCCTCGATCGAGGAGACGGTCGAGATCCTGAAGGGGCTCCGCAAGCACTACGAGGAGCACCACAAGATCGTGATCCCGGACGAGACGCTGGACATCACGGCGCGGCTGTCGGAGCGCTACATCACCGACCGCTTCCTGCCGGACAAGGCGATCGACGTGATCGACGAGGCGGGCGCGCGTGCGCGTCTGGCCACGCAGGTCCCGCCGCCGGAGGTGGCGGACCTGAAGGACAAGCTGGAGAAGCTGGGCGGCGACAAGGACGGCGCGATCCGCGCGCAGGACTTCGAGCGCGCGGCAGAACTGCGCGACCGCGAGCGCGAGCTGCAGGAGGAGATCTCCGCCAAGGAAGAGGCGTGGGAGGAGGAGCGGAAGAGCCACCGCCCGGTGATCGGAGAGGAGGAGGTCGCCTTCATCGTCAGCCGGTGGACGGGCGTACCCGTGACGCGCCTGCAGCAGGCGGAGACGGAGCGCCTGATCCACATGGAGGACGAGATCCACAAGCGGGTGATCGGCCAGAACGAGGCGATCGCCGCGATCAGCCGGGCGATCCGGCGCAGCCGCGCGGGGCTCAAGAACCCGCGCCGGCCGATCGGCAGCTTCATCTTCAGCGGCCCCACGGGCGTCGGCAAGACGGAGCTGGCACGCGCGCTGGCGGAGTTCCTGTTCGCCGACCGCGACGCGCTGATCCGCGTGGACATGTCGGAGTACATGGAGAAGTTCTCGGTCTCGCGGCTGATCGGCGCGCCTCCGGGCTACGTCGGCTACGAGGACAGCGGCACGCTGACCAAGGCGGTGCGTCGCAAGCCGTACAGCGTGGTGCTGCTGGACGAGATCGAGAAGGCGCACCCGGACGTGTTCAACATCCTGCTGCAGGTGCTGGACGAAGGTCATCTCACGGACAACTACGGCCGTGTGATCGACTTCAAGAACACGGTCATCATCATGACCTCGAACCTGGGCGGCCGCGACATCTCGAAGGGTCGCACGCTCGGCTTCCACGCGGGTGGCGCGGAGGCGCAGTACGAGGCGATGCAGGGCAAGGTGCGCGACGAGATCGAGCGTGCCTTCAACCCGGAGTTCCTGAACCGGGTGGACGACGTGATCGTGTTCCACCCGCTCAGCAAGGAGCAGATCGGCGAGATCGTGCACATCCTGCTGGGCGACCTGCGCAAGCGGCTGGCGGACGAGGAACTGAAGATCCGCCTGACGCCGGACGCGGTGGAGTTCCTGGTGGAGCGTGGCTACGACGAGACGTTCGGCGCGCGCCCGCTGGGTCGGGCGATCCAGCGCTACCTGGAGGATCCGCTATCGGAGAAGATCCTGGGCCACGAGTTCGGTCAGGGCGACGAGATCGAGGCCGACGTCGCCGCGGACGGTGAGTCCCTGACATTCAAGGTTCTGTCGAGCAGCACGAATACATGAGATCGTTCGCCGTACGCGGCGGAGCGGCGGCTCGGCGCCTTCTCGGCGCCGCGGCCGCCGTTCTGCTGCCGAGCCTGGCCGCGCCCGCGGCCGCACAGGAAGAGCAGGTTCCGCAGGCGGAGGCGCCCGCGCAGCGGGCCGTGGTGGTCGATTCCGTGGTCGTGCGCGGCGCAGAGCGCGTGCCCGTCGCGGATGTGGAGCGGCTGGTGGGCATCCTGCCCGGCGAGGCCATCGACTACCGCGACATCCAGCAGGCGCTGCGCCGGCTCTGGTCGCTGGGCGAGTTCCGCGACGCGCAGGTCTCCGCGCAGCCGGCGCCGGCCGGAGCGGACGGCCGCTCGCACATCGTGCTGGTCGTGGAGGTGGACGAGCAGCCGCTCCTGGCCAGCGTCGATTTCCGGGGGCTGGAGCACGCGAGCGGCTCGACCATCCGTGATACGGTCGGCCTGGAGCGCGGCGAGGCGCTGAACCCGTCCCGCATCGCCGCAGCCGAGACCATGATCCGTCAGATGCTGACGCAGGAGGGCTTCGCGCCCAGCATCGAGCACCGGCTGGAGCCGGTCGACGGCGAGAACGCCGTGCGACTGGTCTTCGACGTGGAGGAGGGGCGGCGCGTCGCGATCGCGGACGTGCAGTTCGACGGGAACGAGGTCTTCAGCGACGATCGCCTGGAGGAGGTCATGGCGACGCGCGAGGAGGGCTTCCTGTGGTTCCGCCCGGGCACGTTCGATCCGGAGGTGCTGCGCGAGGACCTGCGGCAGCGGCTACCGACCTTCTACGGCAGCAACGGTTATCTGGACTTCGCGGTCACGGGCGACAGCCTGGTCGTGGACCCGCGCACGGGCAAGGCGCGGCTGGTGGTGAGCGTCCAGGAGGGTCCGCAGTACGTGCTGGCGGACTTCGACATCCGTGGCAACCGCCGCTACTCCACGGAGGAGCTGAGCCGCTTCTTCAACCCGGACCGTTCGGGGCTGCTGCAGTCGCTGGGTCTGGCGTCGTCGGCGCAGCGCGTGGGTGGCCGTCCCGTCTTCGACGCGCCGGCGTTCAGCAGCGCGACGGGGGACATCACGCAGCTCTACCGCAACAGCGGGTACCTGTACGCCAACGTGCAGGAGGAGTTGAACCGGATCGAGATCGACGGACAGCCGGCGGTGGAGGTGGCCTGGGTCATCCAGGAGGGCGAGCCGGCGTACGTGAACCGGATCGAGATCGAGGGCAACACGGTCACGCACGAGCAGGTGATCCGTGACCGGATCGTGCTGCTGCCGGGCGACGTCTACAGCGACGAGCGGCTGATCCAGAGCTACCGCAGCATCTCCTCGCTGGGCTTCTTCCAGGCGCCGATGCCGTTCCCGCGCATGGAGCCGACGGAGGATGGCGACGTCAATATCACGTTCGAGGTGCAGGAGAAGTCGACGGGGTCGCTGAACTTCGGCACGGCGATCGGCGGCGGGACGGTGGGGATCGCGGGCTTCCTGGGCTACGAGCAGCCCAACCTGTTCGGCAAGGCGAAGGCCGGGTACCTGCGCTGGGAGTTCGGCCAGTACTCGAACAACTTCGAGGCGCGCTACAGCGATCCGGCGATCCTGGACTCGCGCTGGAGCGGCTCGCTGTCGCTGTTCAGCTCGCGGGATCGGTTCTACCGGTCGTCGGAAGGCGAGCGGCGGCGCACGGGTGTGGGCGCGCGCATCGGCTACCCGTTCCCGCTGGATCCGCGCTGGACGCGCTTCTACGTGGGCTACTCGATTTCGGAGACGAGCTACGACGAGGACGACTCGTCGCAGGGCACGATCTACAGCCTGGACGACGCGCTGCAGAGCACGGTCTCGACGGGACTCGTGCGCAGCACGCTGGACCACCCGCTGTTCCCGACGATCGGCAGCCGGCAGTCGCTGGACATGGAGTTCAACGGCGGCCCGCTGGGCGGCGACGGCGACTTCCAGAAGTACTCGGCATCCGGCAGCTGGTTCGTGCCGGTCGGTCAGCTGGGCGGCGAGACGCCGGGCTCTCGGCCGATCCGCTTCACGCTGGGTCTGAGTGCGGAGACGGGGGCGCTGTTCGGCGATGCGAGCCGCTTCCCGTTCGAGCGCTACCTGATGGGCGGCGTGCAGTTCGGCGAGCCGCTGCGCGGCTACGAGGAAACGACGGTCACGCCCGACGGCTACCTGGCGCGCGGCCGCGGCACGACGCTGGACCGGTTCGGCAATGCGTACCTGCGCATGAGCGCCGAGTACGCGATGCGGTTCAACGACAACCTGTCGGTCAGCGCGTTCTACGACGCGGGCAACGTGTGGGACGACCTGGACGAGATCGACCCGACGCGGCTGTTCCGCGGCGCGGGCATCGGCGTGCTGCTGGTGACGCCGTTCGGTCCGGTGGGGCTGGACTACGCGTACGGCTTCGACAAGGAGATCCCGGGCTGGCAGCTGCACTTCAAGTTCGGGCAGATGTTCTGAACGGCAGGGTGAAGGATCGGAGGACGACGAGGATGGGCGAACGGGTGGGGCGGGGCGATCGATCAATGGAGAATGTCATGAAGAAGTTCGGTTCATACATGGTGGTGGCGGCGCTGGCCGCCTTCGGTCTGTCCGCGCCGGTTGCGGCGCAGCAGCCGGCGGCGCCGGGCGGCATCGTGATCCTGGACTCGCAGCGGCTGGTCGCGAACGCGCCGGGCACGAGCGAGGCGAGCCGCGCGCTGCAGACGCAGATCGACAGCGCCCAGGCGGAGGTGTCGCGGATGGAGGCGACGCTGGACTCGCTGACGACGTCGTACGATCAACGGCAGGTCATGCTCTCGCCGGAGGCGCGGCGCCAGCTGCAGGAGGACATCCGCGCGCGGCAGCGCGAGTTCCAGGCGCGCGCGATGGAGCTGGAGGGCGCCACGGCCGCGCGGCAGGCGGAACTGCTGGGCCCGATCATGTCGCGCATCCAGACGGTGGTGAACGCCCTGCGCGAGGAGCGCGGCTACCTGCTGGTGCTGGACGCGCAGGAGGCGGGCGCCATCTCCTGGTCGGGCACGATCGACATCACGGATGAAGTGCTGGCGCGGCTGCGCGCCGCTCCGCAGGCGCCGGCAGGCCAGTGACCCCAGGGGGAACCCCGGGGGACGGCGCGCGGCCCGTCCGACTTTCCAGCATCATCGACCTCGTCGGCGGCGAGTCCCGCGGCGCGGCGGACCCCGAAATCCGCGGGGTCGCGCCGCTGGACCGTGCGGGTCCCGCCGACCTCTCCTTCGTTGCTGCCCCCAAATACCTCCGGTATCTTGGCGCCACCCGTGCGGCGGCGCTGCTGATCGCGCCGGCGCTGGTGGACGAGACGGACGCGTTCGCCGGCCCCCGCATTGTCGTGGCGGACGTACATCGTGCGCTGGCCCGCGTGGTCGAGTCGATGTACCCACCCGCCGAGTGGGAGCCGGGTGTGGACGCGCGGGCAACGGTCTCCCCGGAGGCGCGCATCGGGGAGGGCTGTCGCATCGAGGCGGGCGCGGTGATCGAGGCGGGCGCGACCGTCGGCGCTCGCTGCCGTATCGGCGCGCACAGCGTGGTCGGCGGCCACTGCGAGCTGGGCGACGACGTGCTGCTGCACCCGCACGTGGTGCTGTACCCGCACACGCGGGTGGGCGATCGCTCGGTCCTGCACAGCGGTGTGCGCGCGGGTGTTGACGGCTTCGGCTACGTGTTCGTGGACGGTGAGCATCGCAAAGTGCCGCAGGTGGGCACGTGCGTGATCGGCGCGGACGTCGAGATCGGCGCCAACACCACGATCGATCGCGGCTCGATCGGCCCGACCGAGATCGGCGACGGCGCCAAGATCGACAACCTGGTCCACATCGCGCACAACGTGCGGATCGGGCCGAGGGCGATCATCATCGCGCAGGTCGGCATTGCGGGCAGCACCCGCGTCGGCGCGGGCGCCGTGCTGGGCGGGCAGGCGGGCATCCCGGGCCACGTGGAGATCGGCGCGGGCGCGCAGATCGCCGCGCAGGCGGGCGTGTTCGGCGACGTGCCGCCGGGCGAGACGTACAGCGGCTATCCGGCGCGGCCGCACAGGGAGTCGTTGCGGGCGCAGGCGGCCTTGTTCCGTCTGCCCGAGACGCTGAAGAAGCTGCGATCGAGGGGCGAGGGGCGGAACGGATGAGCAGTGCCAAGCAGCGCACGATCGGTTCGGAAGCCGAGCTGACCGGCAATGGTCTGCACACGGGCAAGTCGGCGCGGGTGCGGTTCCTGGCCGCGCCGGAGCACGCGGGCATCCGTTTCCGCCGCACGGATCTGCCCGGCCAGCCGGAGATCCCGGCGGACCTGGCCCACGTGGCGGCGACGGACCGTGAGACGAAGCTGGCAGCGGGCGATGCCGAGGCGCACACGGTGGAGCACCTGCTGGCGGCGGTGCACGTGCTGCAGCTGGACAACCTGGTCATCGAGCTGAGCGGCCCGGAAGTCCCGATCATGGACGGCAGCTTCCAGCCGTTCCTGGAGGCGCTGCGTGGTGCGGGCATCGTGGAGCAGGACGCGCCGGCGCAGGTGCTGGAGCTGGGGCAGCCGTGTCAGGCGTCGACGGGGCGCGGCGCCACGTACGCTGCGGTGCCGGCGGACACCTTTCGGGTCTCCGGCACCATCGAGTTCGACCATCCGCTGGTGGGCCGTCAGCACGGCTCCTACGACGTGGTGGAGCGGCAGTTCGAGCGGGACGTGGCGCGGGCGCGGACGTTCGGCTTCCTGCGTGAGGCGGAGGAGCTGCGGGCACGGGGGCTGGCGCTGGGCGCGAACACGGACAACGCGATCGTTCTGAACGAGACCGGCCTGGCGGGCGGCGAGCTGCGCTTCGTGGACGAGTTCGTGCGCCACAAGATCGGCGACGTGATCGGCGATCTGGCGCTGCTGGGCCGCCGAATCCGGGCGCACGTGATCGCGGAGCGGCCGAGCCACGCGGGCAACGTGGAGCTGGCGAAGGCGCTGCTGAGGGCGGAGAAGAAGGACGCCGACGCGATCGTCGACATCAACAAGATCATGGCGTACCTGCCGCACCGGTACCCCATGCTGCTGGTCGACCGGATCGTGGCTTACGATCCGGGCAGACGCATCGTCGGTCTGAAGAACGTGACGATCAACGAGCCGTTCTTCATGGGGCACTATCCCGGCCACCCGATCATGCCGGGCGTGCTGATCATCGAGGCGATGGCGCAGGTGGGCGGGCTGCTGCTGATGGACGTCGTGGAAAATCCGGAGGACAAGGTCGTCTACTTCATGTCGCTGGACAACGTGAAGTGGCGCCGGCCGGTCACGCCGGGCGACCAGCTCATCTTCGAGCTGGAGATGCTGCAGTACCGCCGGCACACGTGCCGCATGCGAGGCGTGGGGCTGGTGGACGGAGCGGTGGTCGCGGAAGCCGAGATGATGGCGCGCATCGTGGAACGGTAGGCCGAGAATGAACCCGATGCAGGAGACGAGCGTGCATCCGACGGCGGTCGTCGATGCCGGCGCCGAGCTGGCCGACGACGTGGTCGTGGGTCCGTACGCGGTGATCGGCCCGAACGTCCGTATCGGCGCGGGCACGCACATCGGCCCGCACGTGCTGGTCGAGCGGGACACCGTGATCGGGGAGGGCTGCCGGATCCACAAGGGCGCGGTGCTCGGCTCGGATCCGCAGGACCTCAAGTTCGGCGGCGAGGATACGCAGCTGATCATCGGCGACCATACGACGATCCGCGAGTTCGCCACGCTGAACCGCGGCACGCATGCGCGCGGCCGGACCTCGGTGGGCAGCCACTGCCTGCTGATGGCGTACACGCACGTGGCGCACGACTGCGCGCTGGGCGACCGGGTCATCCTGTCCAACGCGGTCAACATGGGAGGCCACGTGGACATCGGTGACTGGGCGATCGTGGGCGGCCTGACCGCGATCCACCAGTTCGTGCGCGTGGGCGCGCACGCCTTCGTGGGTGGCGCGGCCCGCGTGCAGAAGGACGTACCGCCGTACATCCGCGCCGCGGGCAATCCGCTGGGCGTCTACGGCCTGAACGCGGTCGGCCTGCAGCGGCGCGGGTTCCCGGAGTCGACGCGGGCGGAACTCAAGAAGGCGTACCGGCTGATCTACCAGTCCACGCTGAACGTGACGCAGGCGGTGGCGCGGGCACGCGAGGAACTGCAGCCGCTGCCGGAAGTCGAATCGTTCCTCTCGTTCATCGAGGGGAGCGAGCGCGGCATCATCATCTAGGACGGATCATGGCGGTGGAGCGGGTACCGGTCGGCGTGGTGGGGGTGGGGAGCCTGGGCTTCCACCATGCCCGCATCCTGTCGGAGCTGCCGGACGCGGAGCTGGTCGGCATCCACGACAGCCGGCCGGAGCGGTTGGCCGAGGTGGCCGCGCAGCTCGGCGCGACCGCCTACGACGATCGCGACGAGCTGCTGGAGCGGGTGGACGCGGTGGTGATCGCGGTGCCTACGACGGTGCACGAGGCCGCGGCGGTCGCGGCGCTGGAGCGGGGCGCGCACGTGCTGGTCGAGAAGCCGATCGCGCCCGACCTGGCCGCGGCGGACCGCATGCTTGCGGCGGGGCGCAAGGCGGACCGGCTGGTGCAGATCGGCCACGTGGAGCGGTTCAACCCCGTCCTGCGCGCCTGCGAACCCTACCTGGACGAACCGCTGTTCGTGGAGAGTCACCGACTGGCGCCGTTCGGGCTGCGCGGCACCGACGTGGCCGTCGTGCTGGACCTGATGATCCACGACCTGGACCTGGTGCTGAGCCTGGTGCGGCGGGAGGTTTCGGGGGTTTCGGCCGCGGGCGTGCCGGTGCTGGCGGACACGCCGGACATCGCGAATGCGCGGCTGGAGTTCGAGGGCGGCGGCGTGGCGAACCTGACGGCCAGTCGTGTCTCGCTGGAGAAGATGCGCAAGATCCGCTTCTTCCAGAAGTCGGGCTACGTGAGCCTGGACCTGGCCGCGGGCACGGGCGAGTTCCTGCGTCTCCGGCCCGGGATGTCGTTCGAGCCGGGACGTCCGCTGACGGGCACCAGCCTGGCCGACATCGTGGAGCGTATCCCGCTGAAGGGCGACGGCGCGGAGCCGCTGCGCAGCGAGCTGAGCAGCTTCCTGGCCGCGGTCCGTGGCGAGAGCGCCATCGCGGTGACGGGGGAGGATGGTCGACGCGCGCTGGCCGTGGCGCTCGAGATCGTGGACCGCATCCAGCACCATGTCTCTGCTACGCATCCGGCGTGATCGGCTGCAGGAGACGCGCGGCGGACCGAACCGCCCGCCGTCGATCTGGAAGCTCGTCGCCGGGCTGATCCTGGTCGTCCTCGCCATCTACTACCTCACAAGCTGGCTCTGACGTGGCGGGCCCGACGATCCTGCTGTCGGCGGGCGAGCCGTCGGGCGATCTGCACGGCTCGGGGCTGGTCCGCGCGCTGAAGCGGCGCTGGCCGGACGCGTGCCTGCTCGGGCTGGGCGGGCCGCGCATGCAGGCCGAAGGCTTCCAGGCGCTGGCCGAGTTCGAGCGGCTGGCGGTGATGGGCTTCGTGGAGGTGGCGGCTCAGCTGCCGTTCTTCCTCGGCCTGCTGCGCCGCGTCGAGGCCGAGCTGGACGCGGCCGGCGTGGACTTGGTCATCCCCATCGACTATCCCGGCTTCAACCTGAGGCTGGCGAAGGCGGCGCGCGCACGCAGCATCCCGGTGCTGTACTACATCGCGCCGCAGGTCTGGGCCTGGCACCGCAGCCGGATGGCGGAGCTGGCGCGCAATACCGACCGCATCGCCGTGATCCTGCCGTTCGAGGCGGAGCTGCTGCGGCAGGCGGGCGCAGACGCGCATTTCGTCGGGCACCCGCTGCTGGATCTGCCGGAGCCTGTCGACGACGGGGTGGCGTTCCGGGCCGGTCTGGACGTGCCCGCGGAGGCGCCGCTGCTGGCGCTGTTCCCGGGTTCGCGTGCGCAGGAGGTGAAGCGGCACCTGGCCCCGTTCGTCGGCGCGGCCGAGCGGGTGCGGGCGGAGCGGCGCGGCGTGCAGCCGGTGATCGCCACGTCGACGGCGGTGCCTTCCGAACTGTACGACGCGGCGCCGTACCCGACCACCGGCGATTCGCGCGCGCTGCTGCGGCACGCGCGGGCGGCGCTGGTGAAGTCCGGCACGACCACGCTGGAGACGGCGCTGGCGCTGACACCGATGGTGATCGCCTATCGGACGCATCCGCTGACGTTCTGGCTCGCGCGCCGGCTGGTGGAGGTGGAGCACATCGGCCTGGTCAACCTGGTCGCGGGCGAGCGGCTGGTGCCGGAGCTGCTGCAGGACGACGTGGAGCCGCACCGCCTGGCGGACGCGCTGCTGCGCGTGCTGGACGAAGGGCCGGAGCGGGAGCGGGTGCTGGCCGGCCTGCGCGGCGTGCGGGCGCGGTTGGAGGCGCCGGGGGAGGCGGCCTCGGCGGCCGATCGGGTGGCCGCGCTCGCCGGGGAGCTGCTCGGGTGAGGGAGGACTGGCGTTACGCGCTGGCCGGCACGGCGGGCCGCGCCGCGGTCGACGCGCTGCTGGCCACGGTCCGCTACGAGCTGGACGAGCCGCCCGCCTACCGTGCGCTGCTGGAGTCGGGGCAGCCGATCCTGTACGTGCTGTGGCACGGCCGGCTGCTGCCGCTGACGCATGCCAACCGCGGCCGGGGGCTGGTTACGCTGATCAGCCTCTCCAGGGACGGTGAGTACATCGCCCGCATCGTGGAAGGGTGGGATTACACGGTGGTGCGGGGCTCGACCAGCCGCGGCGGAGCCAAGGCGCTGGCCAGGCTGGTGAGGCTGGCGCGGCAGGGTCGCTCGATCGCGGTGACGCCGGACGGGCCGCGCGGTCCGCGCGAGCGGATGAAGCCGGGGGCGCTGCTGCTGGCGCGGCGTGCCGGGCTACCCGTTGTGCCGGCGGCGGCGGCAGCCACGCGCGCGTGGTGGTTCGAAGGCTGGGACCGCTTCCTGGTGCCGCAGCCCTTCAGCCGCGTCCGCATCGCCTACGGCGAGCCGATGAGCATCGAGGGCGAGGACGAGGCAACGCTGGAGCAGGCGAGCCGGGAGGTGGAGGCGCGGCTCGCCGCGCTGCAGGCGCAGGTCGACCGGGCGGTGGCGTGAGCCTGCGTGAGTGGGCGTCGCGGGCCGTGGCGGGCGGCGGCGGTGCGGCCGGTGCCGTGGCGCGGACCGCGATGATCCCCGCCTCCTGGCTCTTCGGCGCGGCGGCGGCGGGACACCACGCGCTGTACGACCGGGGGCTGCGGCCGGTCGAGCGGGTGCCGGTGCCGGTGTTCAGCGTGGGCAACCTGCGCGTGGGCGGGTCGGGCAAGACGCCGTTCGCGGCGTGGCTGGTGGAGCGGCTCCTGGAGCGGGGGCGCCGGCCCGGGCTGCTGCACGGCGGCTACGCCGACGACGAACCGGCGCTGCACCGGCTCTGGCACCCGGATGTCCCGGTGTTCGTCGGCCGGGAGCGTGCGGTCAGTGCGCGACGGGCGGCGGAGGCGGGCTGCGACGCGCTGGTGCTGGACGACGCGTTCCAGCACCGGCGCCTGCACCGCGACGCGGACATCGTGCTGCTCGCGGCGGAGCACGCGCAGGAGAAGCCGCGCCCGCTGCCGGCCGGCCCCTGGCGCGAACCGCTGCGTGCGCTGGGTCGCGCCGACCTGCTGGTGATCACCCGCAAGACCGCCGATGCCGATGCCGCCGCAGCGCTGGGCGATCGGCTGGGTCGCGAGCACGGCGTGCCATGGGCGGCGGTACACCTGCGGCCCGGGCCGCTCCAGGCACTGGCGCGGCCGGAGGGCGCCACGGGGGAGGTGCTGGCCGTGGCCGCGCTCGCCGATCCGGAGCCGTTCTTCCGCAACCTGGAGGGGCAGGGGGTGCGGCTTGCGGGGGTGCTGCGCTTTCCCGACCATCACGTCTATTCGGCGGCCGACGTGGTGCGGATCCGCGCGGCGGCCGCAGGGCGGCCGGTGGCGACCACGGCCAAGGACGCGGTGAAGCTGGGCGCGCTGATGAGGGGGGATGAGCTTCTGGTGCTGGAGCAGAGCGTGGTGGTGGAGCGCGGTGCGCGCGAGCTGGATTCGCTGCTGGACCGGGTGCTGGCGTGAGCATGGCCGACGTGCTGGTGGTCGGCAGCGGCGTGGCCGGCCTGAGCTTCGCACTCAAGATGGCGGAGCGCGCCAGCGTGGTGGTGGTGACCAAGAAGCAGCGCGCCGACTCCAACACCAACTACGCGCAGGGCGGTATCGCCGCGGTCATGTCGGACGACGACCGGCTGGAGCTGCACGCGCGGGACACGTTCACGGCCGGTGCGGGGCTCTGTCACTCGTCCAGCGTCTGGACGCTGGTGCGGGAGGGGCCGTCCCGGGTGCGCGACCTGATCGACTGGGGCGTCCGCTTCAGCCGTGAGCGGGAGGCGCTGGCGCTGGGGCGGGAGGGCGGCCATTCGCGCCGCAGGATCGTGCACTCGGTGGACCGCACGGGCCGGGAGATCGAGCGGGCGCTGCTGGACGCCGTGGCCGAACACCCGTCCGTGACCATGCTCGAGGACCACATCGCCGTGGACCTGCTGCTGGGCGTGGACCCGACCACGGGCGGGCGCCGCTGTGCGGGCGTGCTGGTGCTGGACCGCAACCGCGGCGAGCTGCAGCGCTTCACCGCACGCCACACGCTGCTCGCCGCCGGTGGGCTCGGCGCCATATACCGGCACACGACCAACCCGGACATCGCGACCGGCGACGGCGTGGCGATGGCATACCGCGCCGGCGCGCGCGTCGGCAACCTGGAGTTCGTGCAATTCCATCCGACGGCGCTCTACCCGGCCGAGGGGCGCGCCGTGCTGATCTCGGAGGCGGTGCGCGGGGAGGGCGCGGTGCTGCTGACGCGGGAGGGCGAGCCGCTCATGGCGTCGCACCCGCACGGCTCGCTGGCGACGCGTGACGTGGTTGCGCGGCGCATCGACGCGTACCTCAAGGAGAGCGGCTCACTGCACGCGCTGCTGGACCTCTCTCCCATCGAGAGCGACGAGATCGAGCGGCGCTTCCCGAACATCATGGAGGAGTGCGCCGCGCGCGGCATCGACATCCGCGGCGAGCCGGTGCCGGTGGTGCCCGCCGCGCATTACGCGTGTGGTGGCGTTGCCACGGACAGCCACGGCCGCAGCACGCTGCCGGGGCTGCTGGTCGTGGGGGAGGCGGCCTTCACGGGGGTGCACGGCGCCAACCGGCTGGCGTCCAACTCGCTGCTCGAGGCGGTGGTGTACGCGCACCGCGCCGCCGAGTGGGTCGCGCTGGAGCTGCTGCGCGCGCGGGCGGGCGGCGCGGAAGACAGCGCCGTCCCGGCGAGCCCGGAGCCGAGTGCGGCCGGCGGCGGCACTGCGCCGGACGCGCACACGGCCGCACTGCGGCAGGAGCTCCGCTCGCTGATGTGGGACGACGCCGCGATCGTGCGCAGCGACGCGCGGCTGGAGCGGGCCGAGGCGGGGCTGGTGGACCTGGAGGCGCGCGTCATGGAGCTGTGGCGGCAGCACGGCGGCGACGCGGACGTGGTCGAGCTGCGCAACATGGTGGAGGCCGGGCTGCTGGTGGTACGCTGCGCCCTGCGCCGCGCCGAGAGCCGCGGGCTGCACCACAACGTGGACCACCCGTACCGCGACAACGAGCGCTTTCTGCGGGACACGCTGCTGGTCCGTGGCGGCGTGCCGTGAAGGTGGTGCTGGCGTGCGTGGGCCGGCCGGGCCGGCTGCTGGAGGGCGCGATCCGCGAATACGAGGAGCGCGCGGGCCGCTACTGGCCGCTGGAGGTGGTCGAGGTCAAGGCGGAGCGGGGCAGCCGCGGTGAGGACGAGGTGCGACGCGCGGAGTCGGAGCGGCTGCTGGCCAGGCTGCCGGACGGCGTGGAACGCATCGCGCTGACGCCGGAGGGGCGGCAGTGGTCGTCGGAGAAGCTGTCCGCGCATCTGCAGAACCTGGGGCTGGCTTCGCACCCGGGCGCGGCGTTCCTGATCGGCGGCGCATGCGGCCTGTCGCAGGACCTGCTGGCCGGCGCGACGCGCACGCTGTCGCTGTCCGACATGACCATGCCGCACGACGTGGCGCGGCTCGTGCTCGCGGAGCAGCTGTACCGCGCCGGCACGATCATGCGCAACGAACCCTACCACAAAGGCTGAAGCAGTGGCGTCGCAGATACCGGGTCTCGAGCTGATCGACCTCGCGCCGGACGGGGACGCGCTCGTGCGCGACTACCACGACGGCGCGGAGTCGCTGGCGGCGTTCTACGCCGGCTCGCCGTGGGATCCGTCCGCGTATGCTCGCAAGGCCGAGGAGGTGGACGCGCGCTTCGACGCCGCCGACCGCGCCGAGGTCGCGCGCATGCTGCGCCCGGCCGGGGACGCGGCGCGGCAGCGGCTGGACGGCTGGGCGGAAGGGCGCGGCCTGCTGGTCACGACCGGTCAGCAGCCCGGTCTGTTCGGCGGCCCGCTCTACACCATCTACAAGGCGCTCAGCGCGGTGCGGCTGGCAGAGGCGCTGGAGCGGGAGCTGGACCGGCCTACCCTGGCTGTTTTCTGGGTCGCATCGGAGGACCACGACCTGGCCGAGGTCGACCATACCTGGCTGCTGGACCGCGGCAACGAGCTGCGGAGGGTCGACCTGGGCGTCCGGCACGACGGGCACGACGGCCGGCGCGCGCGGGGCGCGTCCATGGCCAACCGGCCGCTGGGCGCGACGGTGGAGGACGCGCTGGAGACGATGCGGGACGTGCTGCCCGATTCGGACTTCAGCGGCCCGCTGTTCGACGACCTGCGGGCGGCGTATCGACCCGAAGCCTCGGTCGCGGATGCGTTCACGGAACTGCTGGCGCGGCTGCTGGCCGACCAGCCGATCGCGCTGATCCAGGCGTCGGACCCGGCGCTCAAGCGACGCTCGCTGGCCGTGCTGCGGCGCGAGCTGGAGCACGGCGCGGAGCACGAGGCCCGGCTGCGCGCTCGGGCAGAGGAGCTGGAAGCGGCCGGTTACGGTGTACAGGTGCCGATCCTGCCGGACGCCGAGAACGTGTTCCGCGAAGCGGGCGGCGCACGCGAGCGGCTGGTGCGGGAAGGCGGCGGCTGGGTCACGCGGCAGGGGGGCGAGCACCTGGAGCGGGACGCGCTGCTGCGCGAGCTGGAGGCATCGCCCGAGCGCTTCTCGCCCAACGTGCTGCTGCGGCCGGTGGTGGAGAGCGCGGCACTGCCGACGCTGGCCTACGTGGGCGGGCCGGCCGAACTGCGCTACTTCGCCGAGCTGGGCTGCCTGTTCGACGCGCACGGCATCGGCATGCCGCTGTTCCTGCCGCGCGCGTCGTTCGCCGTGGTCGAATCGAAGGTGCGCAAGGTGCTGGACAAGCTGCACCTGGAGATGGAAACGCTGCGTCGGCCCGTACACGAGCTGGCCGGCCGCATCGCCGCGGAGGAGCTGCCGGAGGAGGTGGAGGCGGCACTGTCGCAGCTGCGCCGGGACATCGGCCAGAGCTATGGCGCGCTGCAGAAGGCCGCGCAGACGATCGACCCCACACTCAAGGGACCGATCTCGTCGGCGCGCTCCGCCAGCTTCGCCGAGCTGGACGGCGCGGAAAAGAAGATCATGCGGCAGCTCAAGGAGCAGAACGCCGTGGTCATCGGACAGCTGGAGAAGGCGCGCGTGAACCTGTTCCCCAATGACGCGCCGCAGGAGCGCGTGCTGGGCCCGCACCAGTACCTGATCCGCTACGGGCCGGCGTTCCTGGACATGGTGGCGGAGCGCTGCGAGGTACGACTGGATCGGCCGGCGCCCGAGTGGACCGGCGTGGATTGCGGAGGCGCCGCCTGATGTGGGGTCTGATCGTACTGCTCGCGCTGCTGATCCCGCTGACGGCGGTGATCCTGGACTCGCAGGTCGGCCGCGCGCTGGCCAGCCTGATCGACCGCATGGGCCGCCAGATCCCGGCCGCAGACGACGAGCGGATGCGCACGCTGGAGGCGGAGGTCGAGCGGCTGAGCGACGAGGTGAGCCGCCTGAGCGAGCAGGGTGAGTTCCTGCAGCGCCTGGTCGCGGAGCGGCCCAAGCAGCAGCTGCCGCCGGCGGACGAGGCGCGACCGTGAGCGACGCGGAGCGACCGCTGGACCCGGAGGGGATGCCCGAGGCGGTCGACCAGCCGCTCGAGGGGGAGGTGGAGCCGGAAGCCGCGGCCACCCAGGGCGCGGTGGGCGGCACCGTCGCGCGCGAGGAGACCTCTAGCGCGGACGGCGCGGCGGCGGGCTCGACCACCCCCGGCGGCGGATCCGCGGGCGTGGTGGCCTCCGGCATCCTGATGAGCCGCCTGGCCGGCCTGGTCCGCGAGGGCGTGTTCTCGCGCTACTTCGGCACCAGCGTCTCGGCCGACGCGTTCCGCACGGCGCTGCGCATGCCGAACGTGCTGCAGAACCTGCTGGGCGAGGGCGTGCTGAGCGCCTCGTTCATCCCCGTCTACTCGGAGCTGATCGAGGGGGGGCGCAAGGAGGAGGCGGGTCGGGTCGCGGGCGCCATCTTCGCGCTGCTGTTCGCGGCCGCGGGCGGGCTCGCGCTGATCGGCATCGTCGCGGCGCCGGTGCTGGTCCGCATCTTCACCCCCGGCTTCGAGGGGCTGCGCTACGACCTCACCGTCAGCCTGACGCGCATCATCTTCCCGATGACGGGCATCCTGGTGCTGTCGGCGTGGGCGCTGGGCGTGCTGAACAGCCACCGCAAGTTCTTCATCCCCTACGTCGCACCGGTGCTGTGGAACACCGCGATGATCACGACCATGCTCGTGTTCGGCGCGCGCATGGACACCCCGTCGCTGGCCATGGCCCTGGCCTGGGGCGCGCTGATCGGCGGCGTGCTGCAGTTCGCCATCCAGCTGCCGTGGCTGTTCCGCCTGGAACGGTCGCTGAAAGTCCGCTGGGACACGAAGCTGGAAGGCGTACGCACCGCCGTCGGCAATGCCGGCCCCGCGATCCTGGGCCGCGGCGTGGTCCAGCTGAGCGGCTGGCTGGACCTGATCCTGGCCTCGTTCCTCGCGGCCGGCGCCGTGGCAGCGATCAGCTACGCGCAGACGATCTACGTGTTGCCGGTCAGTCTGTTCGGCATGTCCGTGGCCGCGGCGGAGCTGCCCGAACTGGCGCGTCAGCGCGGCCAGGCCACGGAAGTGCTCCGGCAGCGCATCAACCGGGGGCTGGGGCAGATCGCCTTCTTCGTGGTGCCGTCCTTCGTGGCCTACGTCACCGTGGGCGAGGTGCTGGTGGGTGCGCTCTACCAGCGCGGCGAGTTCTCGAGCGCGGATACGCTGCTGGTGTCGCTGGTGCTGGCCGGCTTCAGCCTGGGGCTGATCGCGTCCACGGGGACGCGGCTGTTCTCGTCCGCCTTCTTCGCGCTGCACGACACCAGGACGCCGGCCAAGCTGGCCGGGCTGCGCGTGCTGCTGGCCGCCGTGCTGGCGGTTGCGCTGATGGTCCAGTTCGAGGCGATCGAGGTCCCGGCGCGGTCGCTGTTCGGTCTGGAGTTCGGCGGCTGGACCATCGGCCCGTACGGCTTCGGCATCGCCGATGGCCCGATCACCATCGCGGGCAAGCGGCTGGGTGCGGTCGGACTGGCCGTCGGCGCGGGCGTGGCCGCGTGGGTCGAATGGGCGCTCCTGCGCCGGGCGCTGGCGCCACGCATCGGAGCCATCGGCGCGGGCAGCGGCGCGCTGGTGCGCATGTTCGCGGGTGCACTGGTCGGCGCGGGGCTGTCCCGCGCGCTGCTGGCCTGGGTGCTGCCGGACCTGCCGCCGCTGGTCGACGCGGCGATCGTCGTGCCGGTGTTCGCGGGCGCGTACTTCCTGACCACGCACCTGCTCGGCGTCGAGTACGCGGGCGCGGCGCTGCGCCGCTTCACGCGGCGATTCCTGCCGGGCCGTTGAGCGCGGAACGTCGCGCCGCGGCGGTGTAGAAGTCGGCGGCCCGTACCCCCTGCAGCATCGTGCGCGAAAGACTCCAGAAGAAGATCGACGCTCTGCCGACGCGTCCCGGCGTCTACCAGTTCCGGGACGCGGACGGGGAGATCCTGTACATCGGCAAGGCGAATTCGCTGCGCGCGCGCGTGCGCAGCCATTTCGCCGTGGACCTGGCCACGTCGCTGAAGAACCGCGAGATGCTGAAGCGGGTGAGCGACGTGGACACGATCGTGGTCGCGTCCGAGGCGGAGGCGCTGCTGCTGGAGGCGAACCTGATCAAGGCGCATCGGCCGCGCTTCAACATCCAGCTGCGGGACGACAAGCGGTATCCGTACATCAAGGTCACGGTCCACGAGCCATTCCCGCGCGTGTGGGTGACTCGGCGCCTGGACAACGATGGATCGCGCTACTTCGGCCCGTTCACGGACGTGGGCGCCATGCGCAGCGCGCTGGACGTGATCCGTCGGCTGTATACGGTGCGCAGCTGCCGCTACGACCTGCCGACGGAGGCGCCCGAGCGCGCCTGCCTGGATTACCACATCGGGCGGTGCAAGGCGCCGTGCGTCGGGCTCCAGAGCGAGGCCGACTACCGTCGCATGATCGACGAGATGATGGGCGTGCTGGGCGGCGACGTGCGGCCCGTCCGCAAGCGGGTGGAGGGGGAGATGGCGGAGGCGTCGGCCGCGCTGGACTTCGAGCGGGCGGCCAGCGCGCGGGACGTGCTGGCGGGCCTGGACTCGATCGAGCGCCGCCAGCGCGCGCTGGACGTGCGCGGCGGCGACCAGGACGTGATCGGCCTGGCGCGGGACGCGGATCGCGCCTGCGTGGTGCAGCTGCGCATCCGCGAGGGCAAGCTCCTGGGCCGCGAGATGGACTTCTTCGAGAACGTGGACGAGGAGAGCGACGACGCGCTGATGAGCGCCGCGAGCACGCGCCTGTATCTGGGCCGAGGCGAGCACGGCACCGAGGACCTGCCGCGCGAGATCCTGATGCCCATGGACTTCGAGGACCTGGAGAGCCTGGCTGAACTGCTGACCGAGCGGGCGGGCCGCAAGGTCGTGCCGCACGTGCCGCAGCGCGGCGAGAAGCTGCGGCTGGTCGAGCTGGCCAGTCAGAACGCGCGGCACCTGCTGGAGGAGCAGGCCGTGCTGACGGACGTGGCCGACCGTCGCGCGGACGACGACCTGTACGACCTGCAGGAGGCGCTGGAGCTGGCGGTCGTGCCGCGCTTCATCGCCTGCTTCGACATCTCGCACACGCAGGGCTCGGAGACGGTGGGCAGCGGCGTGGCGTTCCGGAACGGCGAGCCGTACAAGGCCGAGTATCGCCGCTTCAAGGTCCGGGGCGACTGGGGCAACGACGACTTCCGCTCGATGAAGGAAGTGCTCGGCCGCTACCTGCGGCGGCGCCTGGAGGAGGACAAGCCGGTGCCGGACCTGCTGGTGATCGACGGCGGGCGTGGCCAGCTGAACGCGGCGATCTCCGCCCTGCGCGAGGCGGGTCTGGAGGGCGTGGCCGTCTGCTCGCTGGCCAAGCGCGAGGAGGAGATCTACCTGCCGGATCGCGCGGCGCCGCTGCGGCTGCCGCGCACGTCGGCCGCGCTGCGCATGCTCCAGCGGATTCGCAACGAGGCGCACCGCTTCGCCATCGGCTACAACCGCAAGCTGCGCAAGCAGCGCACGCTGCGCAGCGAGCTGGCGGACATCCCGGGCGTGGGTCCCGCGCGGCAGACTGCGCTGCTCAGGCATTTCGGCAGCGTGAAGGCGCTGCGGGCTGCGGAGCCGGCCGCCATCGCCGAGGTGCCGGGCTTCTCGGACCGCCTGGCGCGCACGATCCTCGAGCACCTGAAGCGATGAGCCAGCGCCGCGTACGGACCCGTTTCGCGCCCAGTCCCACGGGCGAGCTGCACGCCGGCAACGCGCGTGTGGCCGTGCTGAGCTGGCTCTTCGCGCGTCATCACGACGGCGATTTCCTGCTGCGCATCGAGGACACGGACCTCGGCCGCAACGTGGCGGGCGCGGAGGCCGGCATCGTCGAGGACCTGCGCTGGCTGGGCATCGAGCCGGACGAGGGGCCGGGGCTGGGCGGTGACCACGGCCCCTACCGGCAGAGCGACCGGCTGGAGTTCTATCGCCGGCATGCGGACCGGCTCCTGGCGGATGGCCGCGCGTACCCGTGTTACTGCACGACCGAGGAGCTTGAGCGGCGGCGCGAGGCGGCACTGGAGCAGGGGCTGCCGCCGGCCTACGACGGCACCTGCCGCGCACTCGATGCGTCCGCGATCGCGCCGCTGAAGGGGGAGGGGCGCGCCGCGGCGCTGCGCTTCCGCATGCCGGAGAGCGGCACGATCGAGGTGCAGGACGCGGTGCGCGGCGGTGTCCCCTTCGAGGCCGCCGAGCTGGGCGACTTCGTGATCCTGCGTTCGGACGGGCTGCCGACCTACAACTTCGCCGTGGTCGTGGACGACGCGCTGATGGAGGTCAGCCACGTGATCCGCGGCGTGGGCCACCTGTCCAACACGCCGCGCCAGGTCGCGCTCTACCATGCACTGGGCTGGGCGCCGCCGGTCTTCGCGCACGTGCCGACCGTCCTCGGTCCGGACCGGCAGAAGCTTTCCAAGCGGCACGGCGCCACATCGCTGGCGCAGTACCGGCGCGAGGGGGTGCACCCGGACGCGCTGCTGAACTACCTGTCGCTGCTGTCCTGGTCCAGCCCGTCGGGGGAGGAGCTGCTGTCCCGCGAGCGACTGGTCGCCGAGATTTCGCTGGAGCGGCTGCGCGCGTCGGACGTCGTGTTCGACGACGAGAAGCTGCGCTGGCTGTCCGCGCGCCACATCGAGCGGATGGAGCTCGCCGAGCTGGTCGAGCGGGTGCGACCGCACCTGTCCGGGCGCGCGGCGGCCATGGGCGAGGCGGCGCTGGCGGTGGCGCTGGGCGCGGTGCGCTCGCACCTGCGCACCTTCGGGGAGGCGGACGCGCTGCTGGAGCCGTTCCGGGCCGATGCGCCGCCGGCCGCGCCACCCGCGGACGGCGGACGCGCCGTGCTGGAACAGGCGGCGGAGCGGCTGCGCGCGCTGGAGGAGTGGGGCGAGCAGCCCGTCGCCCAGGCGATCCGCGAGGCCGGCAAGGCGGCCGACGCCAGGGGCCCGCGCCTGTACCACCCGCTGCGGCTCGCGGTCACCGGCCAGGGCGAGGGCCCACCCCTCGCCGCGCTGATCACGGTGCTGGGACGGGACGAGGCGGTGCGTCGCCTGGAACGGGCGGTCGCTGCGGGCTGATTCGCCGCGCCATGCCGCCGTTTGACCGCATCGGCGGCGCCGTCTAGCTTGCCGCGGCTACGCACCGGAGGAACGCGGCAACCTTGAACGGCCTCATCTTCGATCCCTTCGCCGGCATCAGCGGCGACATGCTGCTGGGCGCGCTGGTCGACCTCGGCCTGGAGCCGGAGTGGCTGCGCGAGACCGTCGCTTCCACCGGGCTGGCCGGCGTGGGCGTGCAGGTGGAGCGGGTGGACCGGCGCGGCATCTCGTGCGGCCGGGTGCGCTTCGAGCTGCCGCACGAGCACGCGCACCGGCACCTGCGGCACGTGCTGGAGATCGTCGAGCGGACGCCCGTCTCGCCCTGGGTGCGGGAGAAGGCGACGGAGGCGTTCCGCCGCATCGCGCAGGCGGAGGCCGAGATCCACGGCACGACGATCGAGCGCATCCACTTCCACGAGGTGGGCGCGCTGGACTCGATCCTGGACGTGCTGTGCGGGCTGGCGGGCCTCGAGCGGCTGGGCTACCGCCGCTTCTGGTACCGGCCGGTGGCGGTCGGGCAGGGGCGCGTCGACATCGCGCACGGCAGCTACCCCGTGCCGGCGCCGGCCACGCTGAAGCTGCTGGCGGGCCATCGCGTGCGGGAGACCGGCTACGACGGCGAATGCACCACGCCAACCGGCGCGGCCATGCTCACCACGCTGGTCGACAGGCGGCTGGCGCCGCGCACGCTGACCGTCGGCCGCAGCGGCTACGGCGCGGGCACACGTGATCCCGAGGGGCGGCCCAACTGCCTGCGCCTGATCGAGTGCGAGGAGGCGGCGGAGGAAGGGGGGCTGCACATCGTCCAGACGGACGTGGACGACCTGGACCCCGAGTACGTGCCGGCCGCGCGGGAGGCGCTGGTCGAGGCCGGCGCGCTGGACGTGGTCGTGGTGCAGGTCGCGATGAAGAAAGGGCGTCCGGGCCTGAGATTTGAAGCACTGGTGCCGGATGCGCGGCTGGAGTCGGTGATGGGCGCGCTGTACCGGGCGACGACCACGATCGGCGTGCGGCACTGGCCGGTCGAGCGGCCGGCGCTGCCGCGCGAGGAGGACGTGGTGGAGTGGCGCGGACACAGCGTGCGCCGCAAGCTGGTCCGTCTGCCGGACGGGACCATGCGCGCCAAGGTCGAGTACGAGGACGTGGTGCGGGTGGCGCGGGAGGTGGGGATGACGGCGCTGGAGGTACGCGCCGGACTGCAGTCGATCGGAGCCGGGAACGTCCCGCTCCGCACGCGTGCAGTGAACGAGAACCGTGATACGGAGGAGTCATGATCGTTCGAAACCGTCTGGCGCTGAGCCTGGCGATGGGTCTGGCCCTGAGCGCCTGCGCGTCGGGTGGCGCGGGCACGGGTACGACCGGGGCAGGGGACGCGCCGCCGGCCGACGAGGCGCAGGGGCGTACGTTCCCGCCCGGCACCTCGCCCAGCAACAACGTCTGGACCCGCAGCGCGCAGGTCTACCTGGATCGCGCCGATCAGACCAACTACGAGCCGGACCAGCGCGCCGCCTACGAGCAGGCGCTCGAGCAGGCCCTGCAGTCGGTCGAGAACGAGCCGGACAACCCGCTCGGCTACTACCAGGCCGGCGTCTCCTACCTGGGCCTCGGGCAGGGGCAGCAGGCCGCAGAGATGTTCGACCGCGCCGTGGAGATCTATCCGCGCTACACGCTGCAGGTGGATCCGCTGCGCGAGCGCGAGTGGATCCGCCTCTACAACGAGGCCGTCTCCGCGCTGCAGGCAGGCAACGAGGACCTGGCGATCGAGCGCATGCGTGCGGCCGATGCCGCCTACGCCGGGCGCCCCGAGGCACGCACCAACCTGGCCGTGATCTACACCAACCGCGGCGACTACGACCAGGCCATCCAGTACTACCGCGGCGCACTGGAGATCCTGCAGGGCGAGCGCGTGGAGTACCTCTCGGCCGAGGACCGCGCCGAGTGGGCGGAGATGGAGAGCAACGCCATCTTCAATCTGGCGCAGGTGCTGACGCGCACGGACCGCTCCGCCGAGGCCATCCAGCTCTACCAGGACTACCTGGCCGAGAACCCGGACGACGCTGCCGTGAAGGTGCAGCTGGCGCTCGCGCTCAGCCGCCTGGACCGGGACGCCGAGGCCGCCGAGCTGTTCGCCGACGTGCTGTCGCGGCAGGACCTGACCGCCGACCAGTACTACCAGGTGGGCGTCGGCCTCTTCAACGCGTCCCGCTTCGAGGGCGCGGTCACGGCCTTCGAGCGCGCCGTCGCCGCCAATCCGTATTTCCGCGACGCGGTCTACAACCTGGCGCAGGCGCTGCTGGCGCGGTCGGGCGAGCTGGCCGATGACGCGGCCGCGCGCGACGAGTACCTGGCCGTCAACGAGCGGCTGATCGCCGTCGCCGAGCAGCTGCGCGAGGCGGATCCGCTCAACCGCAACGTGCTGGCGATCCTGGCCGGCGCCTACCGCACCATGGCCGACGCCAACACGGGCGCCGCGTCCGACCGCTGGCGCAACCAGCTGGTCCAGGTGCTGGAGAGCCACGAAGAGATGCCGTACGAGGTGGCCGAGGTCACGCTGACCCGCGTCACCCCGACCTCGATCCGGCTCAGCGGCCAGCTGACCAACCTGAACGCGCAGGCTGGCAGCCAGGCCGGGCTCCGCTTCTCGCTGCTGAACGCGTCCGGCACGGCCGTCGCCACGCAGCAGGTCACTGTGGACGTGCCGGTGCAGGAACAGTCGACCACGTTCTCCACCCAGTTCGACGTGCAGGGCGATGTAGCCGGCTGGAGCTACGAGCACGTGCAGTAGCCACCTCCGCCGAAAGGCGAGGATCGAAAGGGCGCGTCCCCGGATGGGTTTCGGGGGCGCGCCCCTTTTTTTTGTCCGGCTCCCACACGTGGCAGCCGCGCCCCGATCCCGACCGAACGATCCCCGCAATGGGGGGTAGATGCGACCGGCCCCGCCTCCGGCCTCCGTGCCGGGGCGGGACCATTGTTCTAGATCGTTGCAGTCGATACTTTTGCGCGCCTGCACTTCAAGCGGCACTGAAGGCGCGCGCGACCCGAGGTCCGAATGGTACGCATCCAGGAAATCATGCCCGGCTCCATCGCCGAAGAGCTCCGGCTCGAGATCGGCAGCCGCGTCGTGCGCATCAACGGCGCGCCGGTGCGGGACGGCATCGATTTCCGTTTCCTGGAGGCGGAGCCGACGGTGGAGGTGGAGATCGCGCCGGCGGAGGGCGGTCTGGCCACGCTCTACGAGATCGAAAAGGACGCCGGGGAGGCGCTGGGCGTGGTGCCGGCGCCGGACGCCGTGCGCGAGTGCGCCAACAAGTGCGTCTTCTGCTTCATCGACGGCAATCCGGAGGGCGTGCGGCAGACGCTGTACATGCGTGACGACGATTTCCGTCTGTCGTTCACCTACGGCAACTACGTCACGCTGACCAATCTGGGGCCGAAGGGGTTCCAGCGGCTGATCGACCAGCGGCTCTCGCCGCTCTACGTCAGCGTGCACGCCACGGAGCCCGAGGTGCGCGAGCAGATCCTCGGCGTGCCGCGCGGCGGCGAGATCGTCGAGCAGCTCAGGCAGCTGACCGACGCGGGCATCGAGGTGCACACGCAGGTGGTGCTGTGCCCGGGCTGGAACGACGGCGCGCACCTGGACCGCACGATCGCGGACCTGTGGGCGCTGGGCGAGCGGGTGCTGTCGCTTTCGGTGGTGCCGGTCGGGCTGACGCGCTACAACGTGGACCGGCCGGTGCGGCACCTGACGCGGGACGAGCAGATGCGCGCGCTGGAGCAGATCGAGGCGGCGCGCGAGCGCTCGATGCGGGAGCGCGGCACCGGCTGGGCCTACGCGGCGGACGAGATGTACCTGTCGGCCGGCCTCGAGGTGCCGGTCGCGTCCTACTACGACGACTGGCCGCTGACCGAGAACGGCGTCGGCTCCGTGCGGCAGATGCTGGATTCGACGGCGGCGGGCCTCGATGAACTGCAGCGCATGGACGGGCAGCGCATCGGCATCGTCACGGGCGCGCGCATGGCGGAGGTGTTCGCGCCGCTGGCCACCGACATCGGCGCGGCGACGGGCGCGCGCGTGGAGGTCATCGCCGTGGCGAACCGACTGTTCGGCGAGACCGTGACCACCGCGGGCCTGCTCGCGGGCGCCGACATCGCGCACGCGCTGGAGGGTCGCGGCCGCTTCGACGCGCTGCTGCTGCCGGCCGAGGCGCTGAACGACGACGGCGTGTTCATCGACGACCTGCCGTGGCAGGATCTGGTGGACCGGCTACCGGCGCAGCGCGTGCGCGCCGGTCACGACCTGCTGGAGACGCTGCTCGCGGCATGAGCGGGCCCTCGCACACGCCGATCGTGGCCGTGGTCGGCCGGCCGAACGTCGGCAAGTCGACGTTCTTCAACCGCGTGCTGGGGCGGCGGATCGCGATCGTCGAGGACCAGCCCGGCGTCACGCGCGACCGCAACTTCTCGCTGGCCGAGTGGGCGGGGCGCAGCTTCTGGATCGTGGACACGGGCGGCCTGATCACGGACGATCAGGAGCCGATGACCAGCGCGATCCGCGAGCAGGTCATGGTTGCGCTGGAGGAGGCGGACGCGCTGGTCTTCGTCGTGGACGGCAAGGTCGGCCCGCACCCGCTGGACGAGAAGATCGCCGGGCTGCTGCGCCGGACCGACCTGCCTGTGGTGCTCGCGGTCAACAAGATGGACCGCATGCCGGAGGACACGTCGCACAACGACTTCTGGACGCTGGGCCTGGGCGAGCCGCATCCGGTCAGCTCGATCTCGGGCAAGGGCTCGGGCGACCTGCTGGACGCGGTGGTGGCCGCGCTGCCCGAGGCGCCGGGGGAGGAGGCGAAGGAAGGGGCGATCCAGGTGGCCGTCATCGGCAAGCCGAACGTCGGCAAGTCCAGCTTCATCAATCGGCTGCTGAACCAGAACCGGCTGGTGGTGAGCGACGTGGCGGGCACGACGCGCGACAGCATCGACACGCCGATGCGCTACCACGGCCACGACCTGGTCTTCATCGACACGGCGGGGCTCAGGCGGCAGGCGCGGATCAAGGAGAATCTCGAGTACTACAGCACGCTGCGCACGGAGCGGGCGATCGAGCGGGCGGACGTCTGCCTGCTCCTGATCGACGCGACGGAGGAGCTGCACGTGCAGGACATGAAGGTCGCGGAGAAGGCGTGGGAAGCGGGGCGCGGCCTGATCATCGTCGTGAACAAGTGGGACCTGGTCGAGAAGGAGACCAACACCGCGGCCGCGTTCGAGCGGCACCTCCGTGAGCGCGCGCCCAGCCTCCGCTGGGTGCCCGTGGTCTTCACGTCGGCGCTGACGGGCCAGCGCGTGCACAACACGCTGGACATGATCCTGGAGGTGGCGGAGGAGCGGAAGCGGCGCGTGCCGACGTCCGTGGTCAACGAGGCGCTGGAATCGCTGGCGGCGCGCCAGCAGCCGCCGCATCTTCACGGCCGCCCCGTCCGCCTGCTGTATGGTACGCAGGCCGCCGTCGAGCCCCCGACCTTCGTGATCTTCACCACCCAGCCCAAGGGCATCACCGAGTCGTACGCGCGCTACCTGCACAACGGCTTCCGCGAGCGCTGGTCGTTCACGGGCACGCCGATCCGGCTGCGCTTCCGCGGCCGCAGGGAGCAGCGGTGAACTGCGGGCTTGGGGCCTGGGGCCTGGGGCTTGGGTCCCCGCCGCGATTCGTGCGGGGTGAGCGATGACCTGGGTGCTGCTGGCGGTGGCCTACCTGCTGGGCGCGGTTCCGTCCAGCTACGTGGCGGGCCGCGTTGCGCGGGGCGTCGACCTGCGCACGCAGGGGAGCGGCAACCTGGGCGCGACCAACGCGTTCCGCGTGCTGGGCTGGCGCGTGGCGCTGCCGGTGCTGCTGTTCGACATCTTCAAGGGCTGGTTCCCGGCGTATGCCTTCCCGCTCTGGGACGGCGCGCCCTCCCCGTGGTGGGCGCTGGCCTACGGCGCCGCGGCCGTGCTCGGCCACGTGTTTTCGCCCTATGTCACGTTCAAGGGCGGCAAAGGCGTGGCGACCAGCGCGGGCTTCCTGCTCGCGCTCGCACCGCTGGCCGTGGGCATCGGCTTCATCGTCTGGCTGATCATCGTGTTCAGCACGAAGATCGTCTCGATCGCGTCGCTGGTCGCGGCGGCCACCGTGCCGGTGACCGTCTACTTCGGCTATGGCGCGGGCCCGATCCTGTGGCTGTGCCTGGGCATGGTTGCGTTCGTGATCTTCGCGCACCGCGCCAACATCCGGCGATTGATGCGCGGGGAGGAGAACCGTTTCGGCAGGCGACCGCCCGAGGACACGCTGCCGCCGATGGGCGGCCCGGGCGCGCCCGCGAGCGACGACAGGGAGGTGCGACCATGAGCCGGACCGTGGCGGTGGTAGGGGCGGGCAGCTGGGGCACGGCGCTGGCCAACCTGCTGGCCAAGAAGGGGCACCGGGTGCGCATGTGGAGCTACGAGGCCGAGGTGGCCGAGGCGATCATGCGCGAGCACGTGAACCCGCTCTACCTGGAGGGGGTGGCGCTGGACCCGCGCCTGGAGGCGACCACTTCGCTGGAGAGCGCGGTGGAGTCCGCTGAGGTCGTCCTGTCCGTCAGCCCCGCGCAGCACGTGCGCGGCGTGATGGAGAAGGCGGTGCAGGCGATGCCGGAGCGGGTGCTGGTGGTCAGCGCGTCGAAGGGCATCGAGACGCGCACGCTGGAGAGCATGGCCGAGGTCATGGACGAGGTGCTGCCGCCGGCCGCCGCGCGGCGCGCCTGCTACCTGTCCGGCCCCAGCTTCGCGCTGGAGGTGGCGCAGGAGCAGCCGACCGCGGTGGCCATGGCCTCCGCGTCGTCCGAGGCGGCGCGCGAGGCGCAGGAGCTCTTCCAGACCGACTACTTCCGCGTCTACACCAATCCGGACGTGAAGGGCGTGGAGCTGGGCGGCGCGCTCAAGAACGTGATCGCGCTGGCGGCGGGCATGGCCAGCGGCCTGGGTCTGGGCCATAACACGCGCGCGGCGCTGATCACGCGCGGCCTGGCCGAGATCGCGCGGCTGGGCGTGGCGCTGGGCGCGAACCCGCTCACGTTCGCGGGGCTGGCCGGCATGGGCGACCTGATCCTGACCTGCACGGGCGGCCTCAGCCGCAACCGCACGGTCGGCGAGCGGCTGGGCCAGGGCGAGACGCTGGAAGCCATCCTCGCCGACATGCGCATGGTGGCCGAGGGCGTCGAGACCACGCGCGCGGCGCATCGCCTCGCGCAGCGCGAGGGCATCGAGATGCCGATCGTCGCCGCGGTGCACTCGGTGCTGTTCGAGGGTGCGACCGCTGCCGAGGCGGTGACGAACCTGATGGGCCGCGAGCCCAAGCCGGAGCAGTGGCAGTGACGCAGCCGATCGCGCCCCGCGAGTACTACTCGATCGGCGAGGTCTGCGAGATCGTGGACCTGAAGCCGCACGTGCTGCGCTACTGGGAGACGCAGTTCCCGGTGCTGAACCCGTCCAAGAACCGGTCCGGCAACCGCGTCTACCAGCGCAAGGAGATCAAGCTGATCCTGCTGGTGAAGCACCTGCTCTACGACGAGAAGTACACCATCGAGGGCGCCAAGCAGAAGCTGGACACGCTGCGCAAGGGCGGCGAGCTGGGCGGCGAGGCGACGGCGGCGCTGGAGCAGGACACGATCCGCATGCTGCGGCGCGAGCTCGAGGAGCTGCGCGCGCTGCTGGAGCCACCGGAGCGCTGATGCGCCTGCTGGTCACCAACGACGACGGCTACCTGGCGCCCGGCATCCACACGCTGGCGCGCGCCGCGCGGCGCCTGGGCGAGGTGGAGATCGTGGCGCCGGACCGCGAACAGAGCGCGACCAGCCACTCGCTCACGCTGCACCACCCGCTGCGCGCGCGCCGCACGCACGACGGCGACCTGGTCGTGGACGGCACGCCGACCGACTGCGTGATCCTGGCCGTGGGCGAGCTGCTGGAGCAGAAGCCGGACGTGGTGCTGAGCGGCATCAACCACGGCCCGAACATGGGAGAGGACGTGCTGTACTCGGGCACGGTCGCGGCGGCGATGGAGGCTACCATGCTGGGCATCCCGGCCGTCGCGCTGTCGTACGCGGGCAGCGACTTCGAGCACCTGGAGGCGTGGGAGGACGAAGTCGCGTCGCTGCTCGAGCGGCTGGTGCTGCGCGACGACTTCCCCGAGGAGACGCTGCTCAACGTGAACCTGCCGCCCATCGCGCCGTCGCAGGTGGAGGGCGTGCGTGTGACCACGCTGGGCCGGCGCGCCTACGTCGATTCGCTGACGCGCGCCCGCGACCCGAACGGGCGCGAGTACTTCTGGATCGGCGGCGGCGAGAGCCGCTGGTGGGGCGGGCCGGATTCCGACTTCCGCGCCATCCGCAGCAATCACATCTCGGTGACGCCGCTGCACCTGGACCTGACCAACTACGAACTGGTGCAGGACATCGCCGAGTGGATCGGGCAGCGGGCGTGAGTTTCGACCGCTTCCGTGCCGCGCGCGAGCGGCTGATCGACGTCATGCGCGACCGCGGCATCCATGACCTGGGCGTGGTCGAAGCGTTCAGCCGCGTGCCGCGCGAACTGTTCCTGCCGCCCAGCGTGCAGCACCGCGCCTACGAGGACGCGCCCGTGCCGATCGGCTTCGGCCAGACCGCGTCGCAGCCGTCGCTGCAGGCGCTCTACATGCAGGTGCTGGAGATCCGTCCGGAGCACCGCGTGCTCGAGGTCGGCACCGGCAGCGGCTACCAGACCGCGGTGCTCGCGCTGCTGGCCGGGCAGGTCTTCTCGATCGAGCGCATCGCCGAACTGTCGCAGCGGGCACGGAAGTCGCTCGACGCGATGCGGCTCTCCAACGTCGCCCTGATGGTCGGCGACGGCACGGTCGGCTGGTCGCGCTACGCGCCCTACGACCGGATCCTGGTCGCCGCCGGCTCGCCCACCGTGCCGAACGCGCTGGTCGAGCAGCTCACGGAAGGCGGGCAGATGCTGATCCCGGTCGGCGACCTGAACGAGCAGCGGCTCGAGCGGGTCACCCGCACCGCTGAAGGCTACGAGACCGAAACGGTCACACAGTGCAGCTTCGTGCCGCTCGTCGGGCGCTTCGCCTGGCGGGAGGACGCGACGGATACGGAGGCGGGATGAGCGACGCGGAAGCGCGCCGGCCGGGAGAGGCGGGGCGGGATGGGGAGATGCGGGCCGGCGAGCACGACGCGCCCTCCCCCGAGGAAGTGCAGCACGCGATGCACGCGGACCCACCGCCGGGCAAGAAGCCCAACCCCGTGCGCCGGCTGTACGACTGGGTGCTGTCCTGGGCCGAGCGGCCCGGCGGGACCTGGGCGCTGTTCGGCATCTCCTTCGCCGAGGCGTCCTTCTTTCCGATACCGCCCGACCCGCTGCTGATCGCGCTGGCGCTGGGCAAGCCGTCCCGCTCGCTCTGGTTCGCGCTGGTCTGCACGCTGGGCTCGCTGTTCGGCGGCATCGCCGGCTACCTGATCGGCATGGGGCTGTGGGGGGCGGTCGAGCCGTTCTTCATGACCTACGTGCCCGGCGTCACGCCCGAGTCGTTCGAGCGCGTGCAGGTGCTCTACGACCGCTACGACTTCTGGGCCATCTTCGCCGCCGGCTTCACGCCGCTGCCCTACAAGGTGTTCTCGCTGTCGTCCGGCGTGTTCCACATCTCGTTCCCGATCTTCGTGATCGCCACGATCCTGAGCCGCGGCGCCCGCTTCTTCCTGGTCGCCGGCCTGATCTGGAAGTTCGGCCCGCCCATCCAGGGCTTCATCGACAAGTACTTCGACAAGCTGGCGATCCTGTTCCTGTTGCTGCTGGTGGGCGGGTTCGTGGTGATCGAGCTGCTGCTGTGACCGTTAGTCGGGCGACGGGCTGTCGAGCAGGTGCGACATGCGGGGCTGGCCGATGCCGCGCTCGCGGGCCAGATCTGCGATGATGATTTTGTCCGCTACCTCATAACCGAGGCGGCTGGCGCGCCGCAGCACCCCTCCTCCCGCCGACCGCGCTCGAGCGCAGCGGTCCCCACGGATACACCGCCTGATTCTTTAAATGGATCGCTCCGCCCGCTCCCGTCGGTCAGTGGCCCTCCCACGGTAGGGAATTTCCTCCGCAATAGTGGGGAAGTTGCCCACTACGCTGCCATTCCAGCCCGGTTAAGCTTTCGCCAATGCGCACCTGCGCACCTAAGCGCCGAGGAATCCGGGACCGCGCCTCTGCGATGCTACTTACCTTAGCGGTTCCAGGAGTAGCGTTTGATGACGTACGGCGAGGCAGTCAGAAGAGCGATGGTTTGGGGATTGCCGGCGTGGTTCATCTTCGCGTTCGGGCTTCCCATCATTGCTCAGCCGCGGGAAACGCCCAACTACGGGCATGTGTTGTCCTTCGATCTGGCTGTGAGCACAGCCATCCTTGCAGCCGGAGTTCTCTTGGTAGCGTTTCTTGAGCGGCGCCAGAACGTGAGCAGGGAGGACGGATTATGAATCGGCACTTGTTTGCTGCCGCCTTGCTTGCGGCGGCCACTGCGCTCGGTTGCTCCGAGTCTTCTCCTGAACAGACGCTCGTCGCGCCTGAGATGACCCAGACCGCGCCCCCGAACGAGATGGCGGAGTGGGCGCATCATCACAACGCCATCCTTGTGACGGCCCTGAAGCAGCTGAAGCTTCACAAGACGTTCCACAGGACCCTCTCGGCGGCGAAAGCTGATACGATCGCCCGGGCCGCCATGAACGGCTACCTCCTCAGTCATTCATTCGACACGATGTCATGGGCCGAATGGAACAACATCCGGGCCTGGCTCGAAAGTAGCGCGGTGCCAACCAGCCCGTCGGGATACGGCGACCTGGTCAACGATCCATTCTGGGAGATAGATACTCTGGGAGTGCCGGCCGAGGCCCTGCGCGATTCGATCGTTTTTGCCGCCGACCTCAGCAGTCATTCAAGCATTATCCAGGAGATCGAGCGACTGGAGATCGAGGCCGACAGCATCTACGATCCAGAAGGCCTTGAGAAGGCTCGACTCCGTGTGATAGCTGCGTTGATGGACAGCTCGCTAGTGTACTGGGACAACGATGTCGACGAGTGGGTGGGCCTCTGCAATGCGGCATCGGATCTGTGCGCGTATTCTGGGCCATATACCATCTCCTACGCGGCTGCGGTGCCGCCGTTGGCAGCCGCTGACGCGGTAGGGTGCATCATCGGCGCCTGGAACTCTCGCCACTATGGCAAGGCAGAGATCGGCGCTAGCTGCTTGATCACCGGCGCTGGCGTTTCTTTGCTTGGTCGGCTGAACCGGTTCCGGCGCTTCATCGGAGGATAGGGGATCAGAACCGCCTGGTTGCTGAATTTCGAGCGCCCGATCACCGATCGCGTGATCCGGCGCTTTCTCTTGCCCCCAGACCTTGGCTTCTCGACCGTCGTGATCATTCGCGGCCCCGACGGCCGCTTGATGTTTGGCGGTGAGGCGCGCCGCCGCCGAGTTTGCACAACCACTTCACGAACCTGCCGACCCTCTGCATATTCCCGACGGTTGGGTTTGTCATGGGCGAATCCCTCAACGCGTTTTCCTAGGAGGAACTGGTCGAAATGACGGGCGGTCCGCGGAACGCAACACCGAGGGCATTGCTGCGCGAGATCGTGATCTCGGCGGGGCTGTTCTTGGCGATGTTCACCGGGCTGGATTGGGTGTTCGGCGGCATCGAATGGCTGGAAAACATCACGTTCGCGCTGGGGATGGGGATCACTCTGCCGCTGGCGTTCTGGTACGTGTCCCGCCGCTACGGCCGCGGGGCGCTGGAGTCCGGGCACCCGGCTCGGCGGCCCGCGACCGCGCTGCTCGCCCTGCTCCTGCTGGTCGGCGGCATCGGACTCACCCTGCTGTTCGAACTGCTGTTGGGGGTACTCGTTTGACGGAGCGCATACCGGTGGAAGCAAGATGAGAAAGCTGACCGGCTCGCTGGTGCTGATCGCCTCGTTGATGGTCGTTCTGCAGCTGGCACAGGGGGCGAGCCCAGGCACCTCAATTCTCGTGGCGGTCGCCCTTTCGATTCCGTTGCTCGCGGTCGTCGTCCTGATCGAGAGGTTGGACTTGAGCAACGCAGCGTACCGCGCTGTGGGGCGCCGTGCTGTACGTGGGCAGAGGAGAGTCCCTGTCCGGCGCTTACGTAGCGCTGATCTCTCTGCTGGTGCTCCTGCCCGTGTCGCTCCTTGCGTCCGCCGTGCGTGAGATCTGGCGGGGCCGACAGGGGTCGGAAACGTCGGGGTGAAGGACGGATCTCTCGCCCCCCGAACGGTTGGCGACGGCCGCTCGAGGAAGGCGTCGCCTCGTGCTGACCAAGGGCGGCTGCTAATGCTGCGGTTCATCCTGATCCTTGCAGCCATAACAGCAGTCGGTTGTGAAGACGATCCGGCCAGCATCCGCGAAGCAGCAGTAATTCGCGGAACCGTGATGGCGATGGACACGTTGGCCGGTCGAGTACTGCTCGAGGAAGCAGAGGCTGTGACCTTGCCGGCCGCGTTCGAACTTTACATGGGAGCGCCGGCGGTCGTGGCAGTCTCTAGAGCTCGCGTGAGTGGCATAGCAGACTGGAGGGATCTAGCCGATCAGTCGAGAGTCGAGATTGGCGTCGGGGACATTGTCGTCGAGACCCAGCCCCCTCTGTTCTCAGGTGTCTGGCTTCGGATCCTGGACTAGAATGCGGCGGGGTTTCCCGTTCCCAGGCCCCCAAGGTCCGTGCGGCCGCGGGGGCATGGTCTTTAGTGCGGGTGGCCGGACAGGGGCGGAGGTCCTGTCCCTGGTTCCGACGGCGCGCGTGATGGGGTGGGCATCCGGTGACGTGGCCATTAGATTCCGCGGTTCTCGGGCCCGTAGCTCAGCTGGATAGAGCATCGGTTTCCTAAACCGGGGGTCGCAGGTTCGAGTCCTGCCGGGCCCGCTCGACCCGCCGCGCACGCAGCCGGCGGGTCGCCTTGTTTCGACGACGAGAATGCATCGACTCCGTTCCCCGACCACAGTCCGATCGTCGGCCATGATGCTGTCGCTGGCCGCGGGTGTGCTGCTAGCCGCAGGCACGCTGGCCGCGCCGGTTGCGGCGCAGCAGGGCGAGCTGCGCCTGCCGCAGCCGACAGGCTGGGTCAACGACTTCGCGGACGTGATCGCGCCGGAGCAGGAGGCGCGCATCGCGGCCATCGCCGAGGAGGTGCGGGCGAAGTCGGGCGGCGAGATCGTGGTGGTGACGCTGCCGTCGCTGGAGGGGCGCAGCGTGGACGACGTGGCGCTGCGCATCGGCCGCGAGTGGGGCGTGGGGCGGCGCGGCGAGGTGACCGACCCGGACCGCAACACCGGCACCGTGATCCTGCTGGTGCCGAAGGAGACGGCCGACGACGGACAGGGCCGGCTCAAGATCGAGCTGGGGCTCGGCACCGAACGCTTCCTGAACGCGGCGCAGGCGGGCCGCATCGCCGACGCGGAGATGGTGCCGTCCTTTCGCGAGGGCGATTACGGCAGCGGGCTGCTGCGCGGCACGGCCGGAATCGCGCGCGTGTACGCCGAGAACTACGGCTTCGAGCTGACGGGCGAACTGCCCGAGCCGGCGCGCGGGCCGCTGCCCGGCAACGGCTCGTCCTTCCCGTGGATGCCGCTGATCTTCGCGATGTTCGTCATCTTCATGTTCATGCGCGGCGGTGGCGGTGGTGGACGTGGCGGCGGTGGACGGCGCCGCCGCAGGGGCGGGATCCCGATCATCCTGCCAATCCTGCTGGGCGGACGCGGCGGCTTCGGCGGCGGTGGCTTCGGTGGAGGTGGCTTCGGCGGTGGCGGTTTCGGCGGGTTCGGCGGTGGCGGTGGTTTCGGCGGCGGCGGCATCGGACGGTCGTGGTGAGGAGGACGGACGGATGAAGCGGAAGCAGACGACGACGGCGCAGGGCCCGGACGCCACGCGCGAGCGGGCGGTCGAGTTCACCGATCGCGCCCGCGAGACGCTCGGCGAGCGGCTGCGCTCGGCGCTCCTGTACGGCTCGGTCGCGCGCGGGGAGGCGGTGGTGGGCGTGAGCGACGTGAACCTGCTGCTGCTGGTGGACCGCGTGGACGGTTCGCTGCTGCGCGCGCTGGGGCCGGCCGCACGCGAGTGGGCGGAGGGCGGCGCGGGCGCGCCACCGCAGGTGATGGACGAGGGCGACTGGCGCCGCGCGCGCGACGCGTTCGCCATCGAGCTGGCGGACATGCTGGACGCGCACGAGACCCTGCACGGCGCCGACCCGCTGGACGGCGTGACGATCGACCGCGCGGCGATGCGGCTGCAGGCCGAGCGCGAGTTGCGCGTGCGGCTGCTCGGGCTGCACCAGTCGATGCTGGTCACCGCGAGGCATCCGGAGGAGGTGGGGCGGCTGATGCTGGCGTCGCTGCCGTCGATCACGACGTACCTGCGCTCGGCGCTGCGCCTCGCCCGCCGACCGGTGCCGACCGACTTCGCGGGCGTGGCCCGCGCCGGCGGCGAGCTGGTGGGCGCATCGCCCGCATCGATGCTGGACCTGCTGACCGCGCGTGGGAAGGGTGAGGCACCGGCGCTGGAGGTCGACGACGCGACCGTCGCCGGCTACCATCAGCTCGTCGAAAACACCGTGGAATGGATCGACCGATTCCGGGAGGAAGGGACGCGATGAGGAAGGCTTTGCTGGCGCTGAGCGCCGTGCTGCTGCTGTCGGGCTGCGGCTACAACCGCATCCAGGAGCTGGACGAGACGGTGGAAGCGACGCAGGCGAACATTGAGGCGGAGCTGATGCGCCGCGCCGACCTGATCCCGAACCTGGTCGCGACGGTGGACGAGGCGGCCAGCTTCGAGCAGGAGACGTTCACGCAGGTGGCCGAGGCGCGCGCGGGCGTGGGCCGGGCACGCGAGGAGCTGACCGCCGCCCTCGGGCAGGACGCCTCCCCCGAGCAGCTGGCGCAGGCCAGCGCCGCGCTCGATCGGAACCTGCAGGCGTTCCTGAACGTAGCCGTGGAAGCGTACCCGACGCTGAACGCCAACCAGAGCTTCATCGGGCTGCAGGACGAGCTGGCGTCGACGGAGAACCGCATCGCCGTGTCCCGCCGCGACTACAACGAGGCGGTCCGGCAGTACAACACGTACATCCGTCGCTTCCCGCAGGTGATGACGGCCAAGGTGATCGGCGCGGACCGCAGGGAGACGTTCGAAGCGCCCGAGAGCGCCGACACCGCGCCGACCGTGGAGTTCGGCGACTGACGAGCAGGATGGAGAGCATGACCCGAAACACAGCAGTCCGCGGCGCCGCGCTGACCGCGCTCGCGTTGCTCGCCCTCGCCGCACCGCAGCCGGCGGCCGCGCAGGCCGCGCCAGGCGTCGACGCCTTCGCCGGTGACTGGGCGTATCAGCCCGACCGCAGCGACGACATCGAACGCGCCATCGAGCGCGGCATCGACGACATGAACTTCATCACCAAGCGCATCGCGCGCGGCCGGCTGCGCAGCACCAACGAGCCGTACCGCACGATCGCGATCGCCGCCCCGGACGGGCGCGTCTCGACTAGTTACGACGGCCGCGCGGCCATCGTCTCGCCCGCGGACGGCACGCCGATCCGCTGGCGGCGCGAGGACGGCGAGATGCTGGACGTGGCGACGCTGATGGAGGAAGGCACGCTGGTGCAGACGTTCGTGGCCGAGGACGGCTCGCGCGAGAACCGGTTCCGCCTGAACGACGACGGCACGCTGGACCTGATCGTGACCATCCGCAGCGAACGGCTGCCGGCGCCGATCGTGTATCGGCTGGGGTACCGCCGGCCGTAGCCGCGGGCTTGGGGCTTGGGGCTTGGGACTTGGGACTTGGGGCTCGCGGCGTCGAGCTTCCCGGCCTACGACCGATTGCGCGACCTGTCGCGATCGGGGTGCAGGCTGATCTCCGACTGGTCGGCGGGCAGGAGCGCTTCGACGTTTCCGCCGGCGGATTCCCAGGCGTCGAACAGCTCGGCGTAGGCCAGGCCGGCTGATTCGCCGGCCTGGCGCAGGCGGCCTTCCAGCCATTCGGGGTCGCCGAAGCCCAGCTCCTCGCGGTACAGGCTGCCCAGTGCGCGGATGGCGTCGAGGTGCGGCTCCACGTCCACGGCCAGGCGAGGCAGCGTGGAGTGCGGGTCGCGTATGGTGAAGACCGGCACGGGCGCGCGGTGCGGCTCCAGCGGGCCGACCACCTTGGCGATGCGCGCCAGCGTGATCGCGTCGCGGAAGATCTGGCCGCAGGCCCGATGGTCGGGGTGCCGCATGCCGCGCACCCACGCGTCGCCCCAGGTGAGCAGACCGTCGGGGCGTACCTCGCACAGCAGCCGCGCGACCTGCCTGGCCGCTTCCGGCGTCGCCTCCAGACGCGTGTCCTCGAAGTCCAGGAAGCGGACCTCGCAGTCCAGCACCTCGGCCGCCCGCTGCGCCAGCGCCTCGCGGCGGCGCGCGACCTCCTCGGCGGAGATCGGGCCGTAGGCCTCCGTCATCTCGCCGCGCGTCAGCCAGACCACGACCACGCGGTCCCCGCGCCCGCGCTGGGCGCGGATCGCGCCCGCCACACCCAGCTCGTCATCGGGATGGGCCAGCCCCACCAGCAGCGTCTGCATCGCCTCGTCCGGTCCGCGAAATGCACGCTCGCAGAATGCCACGTGCCGGGCGGCAGATTGCGGTCCGTCGGGAGGCGCGGCAACCGGAGACCTTGATTCGGGAGGGAAGGGGTGCGCATCTTGTGCGGTCGATTCCGGCCCCGACCAACGCCGTGCGGACGCGGCGCCCCCCCGAGCGACGGCCGTCGGATCGTCGACCACAGCATTCGACAATACCGAGACTCACCATGGAGGTGACATGCGACGCACCCGCGTGCTCGTTGCGGCAGCGCTCGCCGTAGGCCTGCTGCGTCCGTCCGGCGCGGACGCGCAGGAACTGCTGACGACGTGCGAGAACATCAACGCGTCCAGCATCACGGTCCGTAACGTACGGAACGATCCCATTTCGCAGGGGGTGGCCCAGCAGGCGAAGGCCGACCTGGCGCAGGAGATCTCGTTCCTGTGCGGCCAGGTGGCGATGACGCTGTCGAACGTGCAGCCGGCCATCGGCATCGGCTTCTCGGGCGGCAATCCGGTGCTGGGCACGGCGGCCACGCTGGGCACCCGGTTCGGCATGATCCCGCGCGTCAGCCTGACGGCGCGGGCGAACGCCGCGTTCGCGGAGCTGCCGGACTTCTTCGACGCGAGCGAGCAGATCGGCGAGATCAGCTCGCCGAGCGACTCGCTGGAGGCGCTGCCGACGGCGCTGATCCCGCTGGGCTCGATCCAGGCGGACGTGGCGGTGGGCGTGTTCAACGGCTTCCCGCTGGCGCCGACGCTGGGCAGCATCGGCTCGGTGGACCTGCTGGGCAGCGTTTCGTTCATCCCGCTGATCGGCCCGGTGGAGGACGCGGGGCTGGAAGAGGCGATCATCAACTGGGGCGGCGGCGCGCGTGTCGGCATCCTGGGCGGCGGCATCCTGATGCCGGCCGTCTCGGTGTCGGGCATGTACCGCCGCATGGGCACGGTGGAGTTCGGCGACATCGACGCGGGCGATCCGGGCCGCTTCAGCACGGACCTCAGCGTGCTCAGCCTGCGCGCCATCGTGAGCAAGGGCATCGCGCTGCTGAACCTGGCGGGCGGCGTCGGCTACGACCGCTACAGCAGCGACCCGTCCTTCAACTTCGCGCTGGAGTACGACTGTACGTCGGCCAGCTGCACGGCCGCGAAGCAGGACCCGACCGAGCCGTTCGTGCTGACCATGACGAACGACATCGAGGGGGAGCTGACCACCTCCGCGTGGAACGTCTTCGCCAACATCGGGCTGAACCTGTTCCTGCTCGACATCGTCGGCGAGATCGGCTATCAGAAGGCCACCGACGTCATCGGGGCGGACGACCTGTCGACCAGCCGTTCGCTGACCGAGGAGGAGCTGGGCGACGGCCGCCTGTTCGGCAGCTTCGGCTTCCGGCTGACGCTGTAGGCGGAACCGCCCAGGCAGGCCCGCTGGATGGAAGGATGCGCCGGCGCGATGCAAGTCGCGCCGGCGCTTTTCGTTATGACGCGTGACCTCGAGTAATTCCGGACCCCGGGCGGCGTTGAAGAGCGCGCGCCACCACGCTACCTTCCGGCCTCGACCGGCGCCCGGGTGCGGCGCCGTGGCACACGGCCGGGAACGGTGCATTGACCACAGCGGACGCGGTACGACTGGAGTCGGTCGCCCGGCGCTTCGGACGCAGCTGGGCGCTGCGCGGCGTCTCGCTGGAGATGGCCGCCGGCGAGTGCGTGGTCCTGCTCGGCCGCAACGGCAGCGGCAAGACCACGCTGCTGCGCGTGCTGTCGACCACGCTGCGGCCGACGCGCGGCGGCGGCAGCGTCTTCGGCCACGACCTGGCCACCGACGGCGACGCGGTGCGCGGCGCGGTGGGCATGCTCGGCCACGACACCGGTCTATACGCCGACCTGACCGCCCGCGAGAACCTGGAGTTCGCGCTGCGCATGCGGGACGCGCCGCGGGACGCCGCCCGCATCGACGGCGCGCTGGAGCGGGTCGAGCTGGCCGGCGCGCGGGACCAGCGGGTGCGCGGCTTCTCGGCCGGCATGAAGCGGCGGCTGGCGCTGGCCAGGCTGATGCTGCTGCCGCCGCGACTGCTGCTGCTGGACGAGCCGTACGCCGCGTTCGACGCGTCGGGCATCCGCGTGGTGCACGACTTCGTCCGCTCGATCCTGGACGCGGGCGGCAGCGCGCTGATCGCGACGCACGACCCGGATCGCGCGGCCGTGGTGGCCGACCGCTGGCTGCGCATGCAGGACGGCCGCGTGGTCGCGCTGGCCGGTCCGCCCGCGGACGCGGCCTCGGCCTCCGCGTCGCCCGACCTGACCGCAGTCGCCGGAGGCGCGCGATGAACGGCCGAGCCCGGAGCGCGCGATGAGCGCCGCAGCCGAAGTCGCGCGCCTGCGCGCCATCGTCTGGAAGGATCTCACGCTGGAGCGGCGCACCAAGGCCAACTTCAACGCGGTGGTCTTCCTGGCGGGCCTGATGCTGCTGCTGTTCGGCTTCGCGCTGGGACCGGACGCCGGCGCGTTGCGCCAGGCCGCGGCGGGCGTGCTCTGGCTGACCATCGTGTTCAGCGGCACGCTGGCGTTCAACCGCAGCTATCAGGTGGAACTGGAGGACGGTGCGCTGGACGCGCTGCTGGCGCACCCGGGCAGCCGGCGCACGGTGTTTCTCGGCAAGTTCACGGCGAACCTGCTGTTCGTGCTGCTGGTCGAGGCGGTGCTGGTGCCGGCCGCGGCGGTGCTGTACGACATCCGCATCGGCGCGGCCTTCGGCGGGCTGGTGCTGGCGCTGGCGCTGGGCACCTTCGGCTTCGTGGCGCTGGGCACCTTCTACGCGGCGATGGCCAGCCGCATGCGCGCCCGCGAGGTGCTGCTGCCGCTGCTGCTGTTCCCGATGCTGGTGCCGCTGCTGGTGGGCGCGGTGGAGGTCACGGACGGCTTCCTGAACCCGGGCCCTTTCGTCTCGACCGACCGCTGGCTGATCATGATGGCCGCGTTCGACCTCGTCTTCTTCCTGGCCGCGTTCGCGGCGTTCGAGTATGTCATCGAGGACTGAATCCACGGCGGCGCCGCCGCCCCCCGCGCCCCGGTCGCGGCGCCGCTACGGTCTGACCGGCTGGGTGCTGCTGCCGCTGCTCGCGATCGCGGGCGCGCAGATCTTCGGCTTCATGGTGTCCGCGCCGGACCGCGACATGGGGCACCTGCAGAAGATCATGTACGTGCACGTGCCGGCCGCATGGATGGCGTTCATCGCCTTCTTCGTGGTGTTCGGCATGAGCCTGGCCTACCTGTGGCGCGGCAACCCGCGGCGCGACCTGCTGGCGGCGTCGGCCGCCGAGGCAGGCGCGGTGATGACCGCGCTGACGCTGGCGCTCGGCTCGATCTGGGGGCGCCCGACCTGGGGCGTCTGGTGGACCTGGGATCCGCGCCTCACCAGCACCGCCGTGCTGCTGGTCGTGTTCGTCAGCTACCTGGCGCTGCGCTCGTTCATCGACGACTTCGACCGCCGTGCGCGCTGGAGTGCGGCCGTCGGCATCCTCGGGTTCCTGAACGTGCCGGTGGTGTACCTTTCGGTGCGCTGGTGGCGCTCGATCCACCAGGTGCAGTCGACCCCCAGCACGGTGGACCCGACTTACGCATGGGGGCTGCGCCTGAACGCGATCGCGTTCCTGATCGCACTGGTGTACCTGATCCGTCAGCGCTACCGCGCCGCGCTGCTGGAGCACGAGGCCGACCGCATCATCGAGGAGCGCGCGCTGGGCGCGCCGGGAGGATCGCATGCAGGGTGAGTGGCCGTACGTGGTCGTGGCCTACGGGCTGACCTGGATCGTGCTTGCGGGGTACCTTGTCTACCTGCACACCCGCGTGAAGCGGGCGGGGCAGGCGCTGGAAGCGGAGCGGGACACGACGGAGGCACATTGATGCAGAAGGAATCCAACGGGCGGCGTCGGCCGCTCATGCTGGCGCTGGTCGCGCTGGTCTCACTGGGCGGCTTCGGCTTCCTGGTCGCCGGCGGGCTGGACGACAACCTGGTCTACTTCTGGACGCCGTCCGAGCTGATGGCCAAGGGCGCCGAGGCGTACGAGACGCCGGTGCGTCTGGGCGGCCAGGTGGTGCCGGGCACGGTCGACTGGAACGCCGAGGCGCTGGACCTGCGCTTCCGCATGACCGACGGCGACAGCACCGTCGAGGTGCACTCGACGGGCGCGCCGCCGCAGATGTTCCGCGACGGCATCGGCGTCATCGTCGAGGGGCGGCTCACGCGCGCCGGCGTATTCGAGTCGACCAGCCTGATGGTCAAGCACTCCAACGAGTACCGCGCGCCGCCCGAGGGGCACGCGCCGGCCGAGATGTACCGCACGTTGATCCAGGAGTAGCCGGGCGTGATTCGCATCCTGGCCGGCAGCGCGCTGCTGGCGGCACTGATCGTGGCGGTCGTGGGCGCGTGCGCCGCGGTCATCGGCGTGCGGCGCGGCCGCCGCGACCTGGTACGCAGCTCGGAGCTGGCCGCGTTCGCCAACTTCTGGCTGCTGACGGTGGCCACGCTGGCCATGGTCTGGGCGCTGGTCACGCACGACTTCAGCGTGTCCTACGTGGCGCAGGTGGGCAGCCGTGCGACGCCCACGTTCTTCACGATCATCTCGCTGTGGAGCGCGCTCGAGGGCTCGATCCTGTTCTGGGGCTGGGTCCTCGCCACGTTCACCGCCGCGGCCGTCTACCTGCACCGCGGCCGGCTGGGCGACGTGGTGCCGTACGCGACCGCGACCATGCTGGGCGTGGGCGCGTTCTTCTATCTGCTGCTGGTCGGGCCGGCCAACCCGTTCGCGCGTGTATCGCCCGTGCCGCTGGACGGGCCGGGGCCGAATCCGCTGCTGCAGAACCACATCCTGATGGCGATCCACCCGCCGCTGCTCTACCTGGGCTACGTCGGCATGACGGTGCCGTTCGCGTTCGCGATCGGCGCGCTGCTGTCGGGCCGGCTGGACGCGGCGTGGATCCGGGCGACGCGGCGCTGGACCGTGCTGGCGTGGGCGTTCCTGTCGCTGGCCATCATGTTCGGCATGTGGTGGTCCTACGAGGTGCTGGGCTGGGGCGGCTACTGGGCCTGGGACCCGGTCGAAAACGCCTCGTTCATGCCCTGGCTGACCGCGACCGCGTTCCTGCACTCGGTGATGGTCGAGGAGCGGCGCGGCATGCTCAAGGCGTGGAACCTGAGCCTGATCATCGCCACGTTCCTGCTCACCATCCTGGGCACGTTCCTGACCCGCAGCGGCATCATCTCGTCGGTGCACGCGTTCGCGGAGGGGCCGATCGGGCTGTACTTCCTCGGCTTCATCGGCATCGTGACGGCGTTCTCGATCGCGCTGCTGGCGGGCCGCGCCGACCGCATGGGCGGGGAAGGGCGCATCGACTCGCCCGTCTCGCGAGAGACCGTGTTCCTCGTCAACAACCTGCTGCTGACCGCATTCACGTTCACCGTGCTGCTCGGCACCATGTATCCGCTGGTGGCCGAGGCGATCCGCGGCGTGAAGGTCAGCGTGGGCGCGCCGTTCTTCAATCGCATGACGCTGCCGATCATCGTGGGGCTGCTGTTCCTGGTCGGCGTCGGGCCGGCGCTGCCCTGGCGCCGCACGCCGCCCGGGCACCTCCGCGAGAAGCTGCTCGTGCCGTCGCTGGTCGGGCTTGCCGTGGCGGTGGTGGCCTGGCTGTTCGGCACGCGCGACCCGTACGCAATGCTGGCCTTCGTGTTCGGCGGCTTCGCGCTGACCGTCAACATCGGCGAGTTCATCAGCGGCGCCGCGGCCCGCCGGCGCGCGCACGGGGAAGCGCCGCACGCCGCGCTGTACCGGCTGGTCCGCTCCAACAACCGCCGCTACGGCGGCTACACCGCGCACATCGGCATGCTGGTGCTCGCCATCGGCGTGGCCGCGTCCTCCGCGTTCCGCATGGAGCGCGAGGCGACGCTCGCGCCCGGCGAGAGCTTCGAGGTGGCCGGCTACTCGATCCGCTTCGACGATCTGCGCGCCTGGGAGGAGCCACACCGCTTCGTGGTCGGCACACGGCTGTCGGTGTTCCGCGACGGTGAGCGCCTCGGCGAGCTGGATCCACGGCTCAACTTCTACGCGGGCAGCGACCAGCCGATCACCACGCCGTCGATCCGCAGCCGGCCGCACGAGGACCTGTACCTCACGCTGATGGCGTTCGAGCGCGACGGCTCGAGCGTCACACTGGCCGCCGTGGTCGAGCCGCTGGTCGGCTGGATCTGGGTCGGCGGCATCCTGATCTTCGTGGGCGCGATGATCGCCGTCGCGCCCGGCCGCCGACGCGCGGCGCGGGTCTCCGCACGCGATCGCGGGACGGGGGGCGAGCCTGCCGCCGAACCCGCGGGAGCCGAGCGATGAGCTGGAAACGCGTCGCCATCGCACTGCTCGCGCTGCTGCCGGTGTTCGCGCTGCTGGCGTTCGGCATGACGCGCGACCCGCGCGTGATCCCGTCGCCGCTGCCGGGGCGCGAGGCGCCCGCGTTCACGCTGGCCGTGATGCCGGAGCAGGGGGAAGCGGTGCGCGATTCCATCGCGACGGGGGAGCTGCGCGGCAACGTGGTCGTGCTGAACTTCTGGGCGTCCTGGTGCCTGGCCTGCCGCGACGAGCACGACGACCTGTCCCGCGTCGCGCGCGAGTTCGAGGGCCAGCCGGTGCGCTTCTTCGGCGTGGTCTACGACGACTCGCCGGACGCCGCGCGGCGCTGGATCGAGGCGATGGGCGGGCAGGCTTACCCGTCCCTGCTGGATCCGGGCTCCCGCACCGCGATCGACTACGGGCTGTACGGCGTGCCCGAGACCTTCTTCATCGCGCCCGATGGGCGTGTGGCGCGCAAGATCACGGGGCCGGTCACCGCGCCCGTGCTGCGCGAGGAGATCGGCCGGCTGCTGCTCGCCGCGGGCACGGGCAGCGAGAGCGGAAGCGTCGCGCCCGCGGGAGACGCCCGGTGAGGAGCCGGTGGCAGCAACTGGCGCTGGCCGCGCTGCTGGCGCTCGCCGCGCCCGCGGTCGCACATGCGCAGGCCATCGGCGTCGGCCCGGTCGATTCGCTGCGGCAAGGCGAGTCCTGGGACCCCGTGCTGGAAGCCCGCGTGAGCGCGCTGGCGGCCGAGCTGCGCTGTCCGGTCTGCCAGGGGCTGAGCATCGAGGACTCACCCACCGACCTCGCGCGCGAGATGCGCGGCGTGGTGCGCGAGCAGCTGGCGGCCGGACGCTCCGAGGAGCAGGTCCGCGCGTACTTCGTGGACAAGTACGGCGAGTGGATCCTGCTCCAGCCCGAACCCAGCGGCTTCAACCTGCTGGTCTACGTGCTGCCCTGGCTGGCCGTGCTGGCCGGCGCCGCCGTGATCGCGCTGCTGGTGCGCCGCTGGATGCGCGCACCCGCAGCGCCGGACGCCGCGCCGTACAGCGAATATTTCGAGAACGACCGCGCCGACGACGTGTCGCGGGTCGAATACTGATACGCGGTTCCGACCGACCCTTCCCAGGCGGCTGAATGTTTCCGGTTCTGTTCGAGATCGGTGGCGTAGAGATCACCAGCTTCGGCGTGATGATGTTCCTGTCGTTCCTGGCAGGCGCATGGGTGCTGTCGAAGCAGCTGGACAAGCGGGCGCTGGACCCCGAATACGCCTGGGACTCGCTGATCTGGATCGCGCTGGGCGGCATCGTCGGCGCCAAGCTGTACTACAACTTCCTGCACTTCGATGCGTTGACCGCCGACCCGGTCGGCGAGCTGACCAGCCGGGCGGGACTGGTCTGGTACGGCGGCCTGATCGGCGGCGTGCTGGCGTACGGGCTGTACGTGCACCGCAGGCGGCTGCCGGCGCTGCAGATGTTCGACGCGACCGCGCCCGCGCTGGCGCTGGCCTACGCGGTGGGACGCATGGGCTGCTTCCTGGTCGGCGACGATTACGGTCTGCCGACCGACCAGCCGTGGGGCGTCGCGTTCCCCAACGGCGCGCCGCCCAGCACGGCCGGCTACCTGCGCACGGTCGGCGCGGACATTCCCGCGAGCGTACCCGACAACGCCGTGCTGGCCGTGCATCCCACGCAGCTGTACGAGGTCGGCCTGGCGCTGGTGATGTTCTGGATCCTGCTGCGGCTGTCGCGGCCGCTCCTGGAGCGGCCCGGCCGGCTGTTCGGCGTGTTCCTCGGACTCTACGGCGTCGAGCGGTTCCTGATCGAGTTCGTGCGTGCCAAGGGCGACCGCTTCCTGTTCGGCCTCTCGACCTCGCAGTTCATGAGCGTGCTGCTGCTCGTGATCGCGGCGATCCTGTGGGCGCGGGCGGGTCGCGCGACGCCCGCCGCGCCGCAGCGCGGGGCCGGGGGCAAGGGCAGGGAAGGGAGTACCACGGCTCCGGTTGCTCGGTGAGACGCACGCGCGCCTCGCTTGCGGCCGCGGTCCTGATCGCGGCCGCCGCGTCTCCGCTGCACGCGCAGGAGGTGACGCCGAAGCAGGGCGACTTCACGGTGCTGATGTTCGGCGGCGGCAGCGCGTATACGCGGCTCCAGAACGTGACGGTGGCCGATACCATGCGCGCCGACAGCTTTCCGGCCCGCCTCGCGTTGTCCACCACGACGACCGTGGGGCTGGGCGGCAGCTTCTGGTTTCGCGACTGGCTGGCACTGCGCGTCACCGTGTCCTACGCGCCGACGCACTTCACGCTGCGGATGGAGGAGGCGGACCGGGACTCGCTGCTCGGCCCGGACGCGGGCACGGCGCTGCTCCGCTTCTCGGACGCGTCGGTCTACACGTTCGCGACCACGGCCGAGTTCGCCATGCCGTCGGCAGGCAAGCGCGTCGCGCCCTACCTGCTGATGGGTGCGGGCGCCGTCACGTTCACCGTCGACGATCAGGAAGGGAGCACCCTGGCCGACGAGGTCGGCAGCGGCCGCACCGACCTGGCCGCCATGCTCGGTGCAGGGATGCGCGTGCGCCTGCAAGGCAACCGCGTCTCGCTGGCGTTCGAGCTGACCGATCACTTCACGCGCTCGCCCGTGCCGGCCAACACGGGCCGTACGCTGGCCACGACGGACGAGCTGGTGCTGATCAATCGGTCGCACCCCGCCGCCAGCGACGACAGTGCGTCCTACGTCCACGACGTGACGTTCGCAGCGGGGCTGGTCTTCCGGCCCTGAGCCGGCGGGCCCGGGCGCTCTAGTATGTCCAGCGGCGCCGGATCTCGGCGATCCACTGGCTGGTCGGGCTGTCCGTGCCGCGCAGCACGTCCGACAGCCCCAGCCCGAGCGCCTGCCGGCGAGTCACCGGCTTGAGCCCCGCCTCCAGCGTCCACTCCCGGTCGATGCGCCATTCGATGGTGAAGGCGTAGCCCGCCTCCAGGTCCGAGAGCAGCGGCGCCTCCGCGGTCAGGAAGACGTCGTTGTCCAGCTCGATGCCCGTCGAGATGAAGAACACTTCCTGGTTGCCGACGAAGGCCGAGCGGATCTGGACGTAGTCCACGGGCAGCCCCGCCTCCTGCAGTTCGGCACCCAGGATGTCGCTGATGCCGAAGATGCTGCCGAACGTCGTCACCGTGCCCAGGCCCAGCCCCTCTCCGACCAGTTGCCCCGCGCCGAAGGACGGCGTGCCGAAGACCAGGAAGCTGAGCAGCTCGGACTCCGGGATCTGCGTGCCCTCGGCCGTGGTCAGCGAGAGCGTCGGCCGCTCCAGCGTGCCGCCCACGTGCACGCGCAGCTCCACCGGATCGCCCGCGCTGGACCCGACCGTGCGCGCCGCCGTGACGTCCAGCCCCGGATTCAGATCCGGCGTGCCGAAGAAGCGGATGTTGGCGTCGATGATCTCGAAGCGGCGCGTCAAAGCGCCCGCCTGCAGCGTGAACGTGCCGCGGTCGCCCTCCAGCGCGCCGAAGATGCGCGTGGCCGCACCCGAGTGGAAGATCGTCAGCTCGCCCTGCAGCCGCGCGCGCACCTCCTCGGTGACGAACCAGACGTCGTCGCCCGCCTCCACGTCCAGACCCTGGATGACGAAGTCGCCGAACGCCGGCGCTTCACCGCCAGGCAGACCCTCCAGCTCGATGTCGCCGGCCGGCTCCAGGTCCGCGATCTCGTCCGCGAACGGGTCCACCGGGCCGCCGCCCGGGATCGTCAGTGCGCCATCGTTCAGGCGGACGTCCGAGCCGGTGATGACCGGCGCGCTCAACGGCCCGTCCACGAACACCGTGCCCCAGACCGCCACGTCCTCCTCACCGTCCACGCCCATGGGCCGGAAGCGCTCCAGCTCCACCGCCAGATCCAGTTCGGGGTCGCCGAGGTCCTCCAGCAGCACGCTGCCGCTTACCGCGGCCAGCCCGTCCGAACGCAGGGACAGGTTCTCGAACGTCGCGCGCTGGCCCCGCAGCACGATGCGGCCGTCGATGTCCGTGTAGCGCTGGTTCAGACGGTCCACGAACAGCGCGCCGCTCTCGACGCCCAGCACGCCCTCGATGACCGGCGTCTCCGCCGTACCCGAAAGCTCCAGCTCGCCGGAGATCAGCCCCTCGACGTCCTGCACCGCGTCCGTGAAGCGCTCCGCCAGCGCCAGCGGCACCTGCCGGAAATCGATCGTGCCCTCGAGCGCGCCGCTCTCGCCGAGCGCGACCGCCGTCGAGTCCTCCACGCGCAGCACCAGCGGGATCGCGACGTCGGCCGCCAGCGTGCCGCCCGGGTCCTGGAGCGCGCCCAGTGCGTCGACGTACAGCCGGCTGCCGTCGTAGCGCGCCTCGCCGTACAGTTCGGAGAAGGCCAGGTCGCGAGCCGCGGCGTCCTCGACGCGGAACTCCAGGTTGCCGGACGGCGTGCCGCCGAGCGCCTCGAAACTGCCGGCCGCCCAAAGCCGCCCGGAGGCGAGGGGGTCGCGGCTCAGCAGCCGCTGCACGTCGTCCAGCGGCAGCGCCCGCACGTCGAAGGTGAAGGACGCGTCGGACAGCGGCAGCACGCGTCCGTCCAGCGCGATCAGGCCGGTGCCCTCGACCTGCGCGACGCGCAGCGATTCGACCGCGACCACGCCGTCCTCCCAGCGCACGGTGGCCGGTGAGGTGAGCGACCAGCGTTCTTCGGCCAGGTCCACGATCACGGTGCGCAGAACCGCCTCGCTTTCGGCGCCCGGCGGCATGCGGCCGTCCGCCATGATCTGCACCTCGCCGCCGCCCAGCCGGTCGGCATCCAGCGACAGGTCGAACGTCGGCGGCACCAGCGTCAGCGTGGCGACGGCGCGCTCGTAGGAGCCGGCGGTCGGCGTGATCAGGCCGGTGGCCGTGCCGTCGAAGCGGATGCGGGGCAGGGAGTCGGTGACGACCACGTCGTACTCGGCTTCGCCGCTCTCCGCCGCCCAGTCGCCCCAGCGCACGTCGGCGGCGTTCAGGGTACCGACCAGGTGCGGCCGCTCCAGCGTGCCGGACAGCGTGCCCTCGGCCAGCACGCTGCCGGTCGAGCCGAGCGAGCCGCCGGGCAGGTAGGGGCCGAACGGCTCGAGCGACTCCACGTCGAGGTCGTATGCGATCGAGCCGCCGGTCGGCTCCACCACGCGCCAGCTGCCCGAAGCGGAGGCGGTGGCGGTCGCCAGCCGCATCACGCCGCGGTCCACGGCGATGGTGCCGTCGTCCAGGCGCGCGTCGATGCTGACGATGTCTGCCGGGCCGGCGCGCCAGCCGGAGAAGCGGCCGTCGAAGTCGACGCGCGCATTGGCGGTGGCCATCTCGAAGCCGGTCCCCTCCAGCGAGAAGGTGCCGTTCAGCAGCACGGGCGGAAACTCGAAGGTGACCAGCCGCTGCAGCCGCAGGTCGGTCAGGCGCCCACGCAGGTCGTACGTCGGCGTGCCCGCCAGCGAGAGCGTGCCGTTCAGCGCGATCGTGCCCTCCGAGATTCGCAGCGTCGCATCGATGGCCAGCGGCCCCTCGCGCGGGTCGCCCTCGAAGGAGACCGAGCCGGTCAACACGCCCGCCAGCGGCAGCCCCGGCACCAGCGCGCGCAGGGAGGCGAGGGGCAGTTCGTCGAAGCTCGCCACCACTCGGCCCAGCGTCGGCCGGTCCCCCGCCAGCGACAGCGTGCCTTCCAGCCGACCGACGATCGGCTCGCCCGCGTCCGACGCGAGCCGCGCATCCAGGTCGAAGCGCAGCGTCTCGCCACTGCCGGTCACCGAGCCCGCCACGGTGCCGGCATAGGGCAGATCGCGCCCGAGCAGCTCCTCCAGCAGCGAGAGCTGCACTGGATCCAGCCGCAGGTCGGTCGCGCCGAGGTTGAAGCCGCCCGGCCCGCCCAGCACCAGCGTCAGCGAACCCGCCACGCGGGACTCGCCCGAGCGCAGGTCCAGGCCGTCGACGGCCACGGCCAGCCTTCCGCCCAGCGGCTCCACCGTCCAGGTGAAGGAGGCCGTGCCCTCTGCCGGCACGCGCGGGATCAGGTCGGTCAGGTCGGCGAACCGGATGCCGGTGGCCCGGCCACGTGCGCGGATGCCCGGGGCCGGGAGCGCATCGGACCACACGCCCTCCACGTCGGTGACCGCGCTGCCGCCCAGCGCCAGACGGTCCACCGTGAAGGCGACGCGGTCGCCCTCCAGCCGGATGAGCCCATCCCGCACGGCCAGCGGCTGCGCCTCGCCGCCGGGCCGCGACACGCGCGCGTCCAGACTCGCCAGCCGCACGAACGAGCGGGCGGACGACGGGCCGCCGAAGCGCGCCTCGTCCACCACGGCGTTCACGGCCGCTGCGCTGTAGGACGCCGTCGGCGTCGTCACCTCCACGCGCCCGCCTTCCATGCGCGCGCCGGTAAAGATCACCAGCGGCGGCGCGCCGCCCGACGGGCCCTCCCCGGCGCCGCCGTTGCCGCCGTTCAGCGCGCGCTGGAAGTTCCACACGCCACTCTGCGCCTGGACGAGCCGCGCGCGCGGGGAAACCAGCCGCACGTCCGAGACGACCACGCGGTCGCCGCCCAGCGACCCGAGCGAGACGGCGCCGCTCACGCGCTGCGCTTCGAGCCATGGCGCGCCGGAGCCGTCCGCCCAGCGCACGCGCCCCGCGACCACGCGGGCCGCGCCGCGCATCGGCCGCCAGTTCACGTCCTCGTCCAGCCGCTGCGCGATGCGGCCCTCGATGTCGGACACGGCGCCGTCCGTGTCCGGGTTCGCCATCAGTGAAGGCTCGCGCTCGCCGAGCATGCCCCAGACCAGTACGAACACCGCGACGGCCAGCAGCGCCGAGGCCGTCCACACACCCGCACGCCGCCGGTCGATCGGCATCAGAACGCGTGGCCCACGGCCAGGTGGAACTGCAGCTTCTGCCAGAACGAATCCTCCGGCTGGTAGGCCGGCTGGATCTGGACCAGCTGCCCGCTCACGTCCGGGTCGGGGCCCAGCAGCGGCGCCGTATAGCGGTCGTACGCTCGCCATGCGACGTCGATGCGGGCCGGGCCGACCGGCGTCTGGATGCGCACGCCCACACCGGGCGTGACACGCAGGTCGCCGAACTCGATGTCGGCGATGGACCCCGTGCTGATCGCTCCCGCATCCACGAACGTCACGAAGCGCAGGTACTGCGACAGGAAGGGCGAGGGCAGCCGCAGCTCGGCGTTGGCCAGCAGCAGGGAAGTGCCGCCCAGCGGAACGAAGACGATGTCCGCACCCTCGGCCGTGTAGTCACCCACCGAATCGATGGACGTCGCCTCGGCGACGTAAACACCCGGGTTCAACTCGGCGCCGATGGCGTTCCGCTCGTACCCGCGCACGGTCGTGGCACCGCCCAGGTAGAAGCGCTCCTCCGGCGGCAGCAGATCGCCCACGTCCACGGCCGAGTCGGGCAGCACCTCGGTCGAGCCGAAGAAGTCACCGACGCGCAGGTGCGTCGCCACGATCCAGCTCGGCCGGAGCGTGAAGTAGTAGGCGCCCTCTGCGCTGCCGCGCAGGAACTCGATGTCCGACCCTGTCCAGGCCGGAGCGTACTCCAGACCGACCCGGGCGGTGTAGCCGCGCGTGGGCGCCAGCGTCACGTCCGTCCGGTCCCTCGTGTAGTTGGCGCCGATGCTGTTGCGCCACTGGAAGTCGTCCAGCCCGACCAGGTCCGAGCGCTGGCACACGGCCAGCGCGAAGCAGAACACCGCTTCCGTGGCCAGTGTGCGGCGGTACTGCCCCGACAGCACCGCCGAGAGCGCGTCGCGCAGGCCGATACGGCGGCTGAACGTGAAGTCCGCGCCGTACGCCTGCCGCTGGAACAGGTTCGGCTCCGACTGCCGCTGCACGTACAGCGTGGCGTTCAGCCGGTTGTTCGGCGAGAGGAAGTACGGCTGCGTCACGTCGGTGGCGAGGCGATAGTCCAGGCTGGAAGCGAACGGGTCCTGCTCGTACTCGTCGCACAGCAGCGTGCCGCCCAGTCCGAGATCCACCGGGTCACCGATGCCGATCTTGGACACCGATCCGGACACGTTCAACCGGCGCGCGCCGCCCAGGAAGCTGCGGCTGGTCCAGCTGGCCTGCGCACGGAAGCAGTCCACGCTGCCCCAGCCGGTGGCCGCCTCCACCACGTAAACGGGACCCTCCTGCACGGTGACGAGGATCGTCTCCGTCGAGTCGTCGGCGGGCGAGAGCTGCAGCGAGTCCGGCGCCGTGGTCACCGTCGCGAACTGCACCAGGTCCAGCGCGAACAGGTTGCGCTGGCTCGCGGCCAGGGCGGGGGGCTGCAGCAGGTCGCCCTGCCGGAACGTCAGCTGCCGCAGCGTGGTGCTGCGGCCCAGGCGGTGCCCGCCGGCGACGATGATCGAGTCCACCCGCACCTGCGGGCCCGGAATGCCGATCAGCTCCACGAAGGCGGTGTTGGCCAGCGTGTCCACGGCGTAGTTGCGCAGCACCTCCGCATTCGCGTAGCCGCTGTTGTAGAGCCGCTGGCGCAGGATCTCGGCGGAGCGCAGGAACTCGTCCAGCTTGAAGAGCTGCCCCTCCTCCAGCGGCAGCCGGTTCCGCACCGCCGCCGTGTCCAGCACCTCCGCCACCCCGTCGATCACCAGCGAGTCCAGCACGATGGAATCGCCGCGCAGGATCGTGAACTGCACCGCGATCTCGTCCTCCCCCCGCTCCAGGACGTCCGGCATGACGCGCGTGCCGAAGAAACCGTTGCGGCGGTAGAAGAGCTCCAGCGTGGAGACGTCCGCGGCGAGCAGGTCCAGGTCCAGGAACGCCTCCGTCCGGCCCCAGCCGAAGATGCAGGGGAAGTTGCAGTGCGTCGTGGTCGTGCGGATCAGCTCAGCCAGCGAATCCGCCCCGAAGGGCGCCGGCGCCACGAAACGCAGCGCGACCACCTCGTCGCCCGCGTAATCCGTCAATCCGGGGTACGCCTCCGCACCCGGTCCCCGCGCGGAACAGGCGCTCGCCACTGCCAGCACCACTGGCAGGACCAGCGCCCGCGCACGACCGACCGCTCTACCCCTCACTCGCCGCTCCCCGCCACACCTCATCGTCAGCGCGCAACCATCCTCGGCTCCCTCCGTTCCGATCCATGCCAGCCACGCAATCCGTGAGCCATGCCCCGGTCCCGATTCCTTGACGGAAAACGAGGCCAGCGCTAAACTTCGGCCCGTTCGAGCCCGGCCGCAAAAAACGCCCGCGCGACCGTTTCGCCGCGGGCGTTCGCACATGGGGCACCAGCCCTCCTCACGACCGCTCAATGACCAAGCATCCGACCTCACGGCGCGTCCACCATTCGGCCGCCGATTCAGACGACGCCTTCGTCGTGCGCATGATCGAGCTCTCGACGTGGGCCAAGGCGCACACGCGCGCCCTCGTGATCGGTGCGATCGTGCTCGTCATCGCCGTCATCGGCATCTGGCAGTACATCGACTACCGCGGCACCATGAACGAGCGCGCCGCCACCGAACTGCTCCAGATCCGCGGCACGGCTGCCAGCGGCAACATGCAGCTCGCCGCACGCGACCTGGAAACCTACCTCGGACGCTTCGGCGGCACCGAGTCCGCCGCCGACGCCCGCATCCTGCTCGGCCAGATCTACCTCATGCAGAACCAGCCCCAGCAGGCCGTGGACGCGCTCCGGCCCGCCGCCGACAGCGACGACCACCTCGTCAACGCGGCCGTCGGACTGCTGCTGGCCTCCGCCTACGAGATGGCCAACGACATGGCTCAGGCCGAGGCGCAGTACCTCGAAGTGGCCGAAGAGGCCCGCCTGGACATGCACCGCAGGGAAGCGCTCGAGGACCTGGCCCGCGTCCGCGCCCAGGCCGGAGACACCGCCGGCGCCGTCGAGGTCTACGACCGCCTGATCGGCATGGTCGAGGCCGGCGCAGAGCGCGACGTCTACCAGATGCGCCGCTCGGAACTGACCGCCGGCACGAGACCGACCGCCGCGTCCTGACTCGACCACCGATCCGACGGCACAGGGCGCGGCTCCCGGAAGGGGCCGCGCCCTTTTTCTCGCCCGGCGGCAGCGCCAAGGGGGGCGGTTGCCCCTCATCCTCGACGTGATCGCGGGCAGCGACGATGCCTGCGGAACGCCCCGAAAGCTGCCGACCGCCTCGCTGACCGTGCTGTCGCATGGCGCCGGCTGCGGCCGGGCCAGCCGCGCCGCGAGCGATTCAATCCGGCCGAAGGACCTCGCCTGAACCGATCCGCGAGGCGAGGAGGCTCCATCGCTCCGCAACGCCGCCGTCCGAGACCCCATCGTCCGCAGCCCCGATCATCCGATAACCCTGTCCCATCGCCCGATCCACAACGTTCTCCACACCGCGCATAATACACATTATGTAAACTTGACCCGGGAACGGGGTCGCTGGGGCCATGTGCGGGACTAGCTCGTTCCGCCGCCCTCCCCGTGCCGCGCGGGGCCGACGGGCGGGACGCTCGGTGCGGGCTCCGCCCCCGTCAGCCTCTCGATCAGGCGCGCCTCGAGCTCCGGCAGCAGCCGCTCCCGTTCATCGCGGTCGCGGATCGCCGGGTAGCGGATCGGCTCGCTGAACGTGACCTGGACGCGGCCGCGCCGCGGCCGGCTCGCCCAACGCGGCCAGACGGCGTATGCGCCGCTGATCCGTCCCGGCACGATGGGCACGCCGGCGCGCAGCATGAGGCGTAGCGTGCCGAGGCGAGGCCGGCCCATGCGGCCGTCCCAGGACCGCTCGCCCTCGACGTAGACGCCCACGCCGTGGCCTTCCTCCAGCCGACGCAGCGCGTAGCGCACCGCCTGCGGGTCGATCTGGTAGCGGCGCACCGGGAACGCCTGGATGCGCGGCATGAGCCACTGCATGCCCGGCCCGGCGAACTGCGTGCTCTTGGCCATGGTCCAGATCGGCCTGCGACAGGCGACCTGGACGTAGAACGGGTCGAGGATGCTTTCGTGGTTGGACACCAGCAGGAACGGCCCGCGCTGCGGCAGGTGCTCCCGCCCGACGACGTCCATGCCGCCCAGCACGCCGTGGATCGCGGCCCAGGAGAGCGCCTGGCCGAGTCGGTAGACGATCACCGGGCGGCTCCCTCCGCCACGATGCGGGGCTGGTACTCGCGGATCCGCCCCCAGCCGCGTCTGTGGTAGAGTGCCTGTAGCGCCGCCGCGATCAGCTGTTCCCAGTGGCGGCAGGACGCGTCCTCGAACCGGAACGACACGACCGGCGCCCCGCGCGGCTTGATCTGCAGCGTCCTGGAGCTGGACTGGACGGCCGTGATGTGCTCCAGCGGCCATTCGAGGTGGCCGCCCGGGGGCTCGGCCCCGTGCGCCGCACCAGCGGCGTCCTCGCCAGCATCCCTCCCGGCGCCGACGCCGTCCGGCGTGAAACGCAGCGCTTCGGCCTGCAGCGTCAGCTCGCCGGCGGCCCATTCGCCGCGCCGCTCGAAGAAGCCGAGCACCCTGCCATCCTGGCGGACGGGTGAGAAGCCGACCGCGGGCGCACAGCGCACCCGCGCGCGGGGCTCGCCCTGCCCTTCGGACGCGGGGTCCACGGGCGGCAGCCGGTCCACGAGCGCGGCGGCGGCCTGCGTGGCCTCCCTGCCGGAGGCGTCCCTGACGACGATGTCCCCACCCGCCCCGCGCCGGTAACTCCGGCCGCACGCGCCGCAACGCCGGGTGCCGGCGTCGCCCTCCCACGCGCGCGCGTGACCGCAGTCGGGACAGGCCCAGAGCAGGTCGCCGAGCGCCATCGCGTCAGAGCTTCCCGAACAGGTCCAGTGCCCGGAGCTTCCACACGCGCCAGACGGCCTCGCGGATGATCTTCTTGGACATCTTGGACTCCCCCGCGGTGCGGTCCACGAACACGATCGGCACCTCGACGATGCGGAAGCCGCGGCGCCAGGCGCGGAAGCTCATCTCGATCTGGAACGCGTATCCTTCGGACTCGACAGCACTCAAGTCGAGAGCACGCAAAACCTTGGCACGGAAGCACTTGAACCCGCCCGTCGCATCCGCTACCGGAAGTCCGGTGACCAGGCGGGCGTAGACGTTCGCGCCGTACGAGAGGATCAGCCGCGTGATCGGCCAGTTGATGACGGTGACGCGCCCGTGCAGGTAGCGCGAGCCGAGCACCACGTCGTAGTCCTCGATGGCCTGCAGGAACTGCGGCAGGTGCGACGGGTCGTGGGAGAAGTCCGCGTCCATCTCGAAGAGCACGTCGTAGTCGCGCTCGAGCCCCCAGCGGAAGCCGTCGAGATAGGCGGTGCCCAGACCCAGCTTGCCGGGGCGATGCAGCACGTGAACGCGCGGCTGGGCCGCGGCGATCTCATCCGCGAGCGCCCCTGTCCCGTCGGGCGACGCGTCGTCGATCACGAGCATCTCCAGGCGGCCGTCCTGCTGGAGGACCTGCTCCACGAGGCGAGCCAGGTTGTCGCGCTCGTTGTAGGTCGGCACGATGACCAGCGCCCGCGCCGGCTTATCTCCCATGCTGACTTGAGGTTACGGAGAGGCAGCGGTAAGTTGGCGGAATTCGCCGCGGAAAGCTACCCGCCCCCCCGACTCGAAACAAGTTGCGGATCCTCTACATCGTGACGGCGTACAGCCGCTCCGGTAGCGACGTCATCACGCCGTGGCTGGTCCGCACGATCCACCGGCTGCGCGAGCGCGGCATCGAGGTGGAGGTGCTGGCGCCTTCCTACCGCGGCCTGGGTGACCAGACGGTGGAGGGCGTACGGGTGCACCGCTTCCGCTACGCGCCCGCGGCGATCGAGGACCTGACGCACGACCAGACGGCGCCCGACCGGGTGCGCGACCGACCGGCCTACCTGGCGCTGGTGCCCGGCTACGTGGCGGCGGGTTCGCTGGCGGCCGCGCGGCTGGCGCGCAGCGGCCGCTTCGACGCGATCCACGTGCACTGGCCCATCCCGCACGGCGTGCTGGGGCTGGCCGCTGCCGCGGCGGGCGGGCTGCCGCTGGTGATGACGTTCTACGGCGTGGAGCTGACCTGGGTACGCAACCGCATGAAGGCGCTGGCGCCCCTGCTCCGTTCGATGATCCGCCGCGCGGACGCGGTCACGGCGATCTCGCGCTACACGGCCGGGCTGGTGCGCGAGCTGTACGACCGGCCGGTGGAGCTGATCCCCTTCGGCGCGACGGTGGAGGCGCCGCCCGCGGTCGAGCCGCCCTCCCCCGCCCCGCCCTTTCGTCTGCTGTTCGTCGGCCGGCTGGTGGAGCGCAAGGGCCTCGCCTACCTTCTGCGCGCGCTGGCGCGGCTGGACGGCGCGGCGGAGCCGGACGTACGGCTGGAGATCGTCGGCTCGGGACCGGAGCGGGAGGAGCTGGAGCGGCAGGCCGCCGAGCTGGGCGTGGCGGAACGGGTCCGTTTCGCCGGCTTCGTGCCGGACGAGGCCCTGGCACAGCGCTACCGCGACTGCCACGCCTTCGTGCTGCCGGCCACCTGGGACGCCAAGGGCGACATCGAGGGGCTGGGCGTGGTACTGCTCGAGGCGATGGTGCACGGTCGACCGGTCATCGCCTCCGGCGCGGGCGGCATCACGGACATCGTGGAGCACGAGGAGAGCGGCCTGCTGGTGGAGCCCGGTGACGACGCGGCGCTGGCGGACGCGATCCGTCGGCTGGCGCGTGACCCGGACCTGGCGGCGCGGCTGGCCAGCGCCGGCCGCGAGCGCGCGCTGCGCGACTTCTCCTGGGACGCGATCCTGGACCGGCTGGAAGCGCTGTACCGCGGGCTGACAGATCCCACCGCAGTTCAGACTGAAAGGGCATGACCGAACGAGAGCACCGGCGCGTGGACCGGGCGGAGACGGCTCGCCTGGAGCCCAACTACGTCCGCATGCTGGAAGCGGAGCGTGCCGACTGGTGGAAGTCGGAGAACTTCGACACGTGGAAGACGCTCTATATCAGCGAGTACCCGCGCGGTCAGTACGTGGTGGAGACCCTGCGCAGGTACGTGCCGGAATTCCAGGTGGAGGGTGCGCGGGTCCTGGACATCGGCTGCGGGGATGCCGGCGTCCTCATCGCGTTTGCCGAGGCCGGCGCTGAGGCGCACGGCATCGAGCCCAACGTCCGGAGTGTGGAGCGGGCGCGCGTGCGAGCCGAGGAGCACGGCGTCGAGGTGCGTCTGCAGAACGCGCTGGCGGAGTCGCTGCCGTTCGAGGACGCGTCGCTGGACCTCGTGATCCTGGACAACGTGCTCGAGCACGTGGGCGATCGGGAGAGGACACTCGCCGAGATCCGGCGCGTACTCGCGCCGGGCGGGCTGCTCTACCTGGTGGTCCCGAAGCCGTTCTCGGCCTACAGCCTCTGGAACGATCCGCACTATGATCTGGCCGGGCTCGTGCTGCTGCCACGCCGGCTACAGATCTGGTATTTCGAGAAGGTGCGCGGCGGCGGCGAGGGCACCTACGACGTGGGCGTGATTCCGACGCGCTGGCGGATCCGTCGTCTCCTGCGCGATGCCGGGCTCCGGCCGGTGGTGCCGCCGCGCGAGTTGTGGGTGAACTATCTGCGCGACCGGATCTCCCGGCCCGAGGAGGTCCGAGCCGGACCGAAGCGGTGGCTGGCCGAGCGTCTGGCCGGCGCCCGGTGGCCGTGGTCGAATCCCGTGGCTCGGTGGTTCTGGGACGTGTCGATCGGCTCCAACATCTTCATCGCCCGCCGGACCTGATGCGCGTTCTGCACTGCATCTACGACGACGTGGCGAACCCGTGGGTGGGCGGTGGCGGTGCCGCACGCGTCCGGAGCGTGTACCCGTTTCTGGCGGAGCGGGCCGATGTCACCGTCCTGGCGGGCAATTACGCCGGCGCGACCGATCACACCGAAGACGGCGTCCGCTATCGCTACCTGGGCGCGCAGCGGCCCTACCCCCTCAGCCGGTGGACCTACTCCCGACTCGCCGAGCGCGCGCTGCGGACGCTGGAGTACGACGCGGCCGTTTACGACTTCTCCGTCTACACGCCGATCCGCGTTCCCCGGGGCAGGCCGGTCGGCATAACCGTCCATCACCTGACGGCACCCACGGCACGCGACCGCTGGGGGGCACCCCTCGGATCGCTGATCGACCGCGTGGAGCGGGGACTGCTCCGGCGCGCCTCGATCCTCAGCGCGGACTCCGAGTATACGGCGGAAGGCGTACGGGCACGGGTGTCCGCTGCCACACCGGTCCTGCTGATCGGCAATGCCGTGGACGACGCGCTCTTCGCCATTCGTCGGAGCGAGCAGGACTATCTTCTGTATCTGGGCCGCCTGGACGTCTTCCAGAAGGGTCTGGACGTGCTGATCGATGCGATGGCCCGGTTGGCTGCGCAGGGTTCTGCGCCGCGCCTGCTCATCGCCGGGCGCGGCCGCGGCGTGGACGAGCTGCGCGGCATGGTGGCCGAAGCGGGGCTGCAGCAGCGCGTGGAGGTGCTCGGGGCGGTCAGCGATGAGCGGCGGCAGGAGCTGCTGGAGGGCGCTCTGGCGGTGGTCATGCCGTCCCGGTTCGAGGGCTTCGGCCTGGTCGCCGTCGAGGCGATGGCGGCGGGGGCGCCGGTGATCAGCTCCGATGCGGGATCCCTTCCCGAGGTGATGGATCGGGGGCGTGCGGGGGTCATGCTGCCGGCCGGAGATCCGGTCGCGCTCGCGGAGGCGATGCAGCGTGTGGTGTCGGATCCCGGGCACCGCCAGCGGCTCTCCGATGCCGCGCGCCGCCGCGCCGCCGACTTCTCCTGGCGCTCCATTGCAGAGCAGCACTGGGTTTTTCTTCAGCGCATCGCGCAGACAGGCGGAGGCACAGCGTGAAGCAGAGTTCTGGCGACAGGAACCGCGGGCGCGGCGGCGCGGGCGGGAATGCCGCAACAACGCGTCCGACGGCCGACGCCTTCGGCACCGGCACCGTGGCGCTGGTCTTCCTCGGCCTGGCGATCCTGTATTTCCTGCCGGCGTTCCTGCCCTTCCGCCACATCTACGGCTCGGACTACTGGGCTGCCGGCTACTTCTTCCACGAGTTCATCTCGGAGCGGCTGGCGCAGGGCGATCTGCCCAAGTGGGTGCCCTACGTGTACGGCGGCCTGCCTCTCTTCGCGAACCCGGGCAGCACCTACTACCCGTTCCGGTGGCTGGCGGACCTGCTGTTCCCGGTGAGCCGCATCTACCCGACCATCTTCGTGATCCAGTTCGCGCTCGCGGGCCTCGGCATGTACCTGCTCACCGTCGAGCTGGGTGTCCGGCGCTGGATCGCATTCGTGGCGGGCGCGGCGTTCCAGTTCACGGGACTCACGATGTCGTTCGTGCTCGCGGGGCATGACGGGAGGATCATCGTCGCCACGCTGGCACCGCTGCTGTTCTTCTTCCTGCACCGCGGCGTCCGGACCGGCTCCTTCGGTGCGTTCGTCGGCGCCGCGGCCACGGTGGGATTCGCGCTGCTCTCGTTCCAGATCCAGAGCTGCTACTACCTGTTGCTCGGCGGCCTGGCCTGGGCCGTGTTCTGCCTCTTCGACCACGGTGTGCACCGTCGTGGTCGCCAGCTGGGCGTGCGCGTCGCGCTCGGACTCGGCGCGGTCGCGTTCGGCTTCGTGCTGGCCTCGGTCAATTTCCTGCCGTTCCTCGACTACGTGGAGCTCTCGCCTCGCGGCGAGACGGGCGGTCGCGGCTACGAATACTCGACGTCGTGGTCCATGCCCCCCGACGAGATCATCGGACTCGCGGTACCGGAGCAGCATGGAGGCAGCGTCTTCGGCTACTACCGGGTGGGCGAGGCGCCGTCCGAGATGCCGAACCCGTTCAAGCTGCACACCGAGTACGTCGGCGCGTTCACGATCCTGATGCTGATCCTCGGAATCGCCTACGCGCGCAGGGATCGCCGCTGGTGGTTCTTCGGCGGGCTCACGGCACTTGCGCTGCTGATCTCCTTCGGCGGGCACACGCCGGTCTACCGGCTCTTCTACGAGCTGCTGCCGGGCACCAAGCGGTTCCGGGCTCCATCCATCTCCTTCTTCCTCGTCTCGATGTCGCTGGTCGCGATGGCCGCGCTGGCGCTCGAGGCGCTGGCCAGGAGGCGCGATGCCGTTCCGGACCAGCGAGCGGCCACGGGCCCGGCCATGCCCCGGCTGGTCTGGTGGATCGGAGGCACGATCGGGCTCTTCCTCCTGGGCCTGCTCGGCTCCACCTCCGGCGGCGACGCGGGGGCGGCCGGTGACCTGATCACCCGTGGCTGGCTGCGTTTTCTGGTCTTCCTGAGCCTGACCGGAGCGATCGTCTGGGCCTGGGCCCGCGCGAAGCTTCCCGCCACGGCGGCGGCCGTGCTCCTCGCGGGGACCACGGTCGCGGACCTGTGGGTGATCGACCGCAAGTTCTTCGAAACGCGCGAGCCGCCGTCGGAGGCCTTCGCGCCCGACCGCGTGGTCGACACGCTGCAGGGACTGGAGGGACCGTTCCGGGTGTGGGTCCTGCCACTGCAGGCGCCGGCGGGCTACGCCCAGCTACCCGACTACCTCATGCACTACGACGTCGAGATGGCGGGTGGCGAGCACGGCAACCAGCTCCAGCGTTACAACCAGTTCATCGGCGCCGGCGAGCAGACCTACGTGGACTGGAGCAACTTCCTGGAGCTCGGCAAGTTCATGGACGCGGCCAACGTCCGCTACCTGATCGCCGGCGTGCCACTGGGCGGCGTGCCCTGGCGCACGATCCTGGCCGAGCGTGGTGCGACCATCTTCGAGAATACGGACGCGTTGCCGCGCGCCTGGCTCGTCGGTCGGACCGCCGTCGTGCCGGAAGACCGGGCGATAGAGTTCATGCGGCAGCCGTCATTCGATTTCCGTTCGACGGCCGTGCTCCCCGCGCCACTCGAGCAGCCGCTGCCCGATGCGCCGCTTGCGGGGGCGGCACAGGTCACGCTCCACTCGCCGGATCGGGTGGTCGTGCGCACCAGCGCGAACCGGGACGCACTGCTCGTGCTGGCGGACAACTACTACGAGGACTGGCGAGTGACGGTGGACGGAGCTCCGGCCCGGCTCCACCGGGCGAATCACACGTTCCGGGGCGTGCGTGTCGGCGCCGGTGAGCACGAGGTCATCTTCACCTTCGAGCCAACGAAGCTTTACGTAGGCTTCGCGATCCACCTCGTTGGCATGGTGCTCCTCATCGGCTATGGCGGCTGGGCGGCGTGGCGCTGGTGGCGCCGGCGCCCGGCGCCCGCGCCCGCGGCCTGACCGACCGGCCCATTGCCTGGACATCGGGGGGTACGGCGGCTCCTGTCCGCTGCGCTGGTCGCCGCGGCGCTGCTGTTCGTCGGCATAGCGATCGCCCGCAACGCCGACCAGCTGCGCGCGTTCGAATGGCGCCCCGACCTGCCGCTCCTCCTGATCAGCATTCCCCTGCACACGCTGGTGCTGGCGTGGGGCGTATGGGTCTGGGGTCGCGTGCTGGTGCGCTTCGAGGGTGGACACGCCAGCCTGCCGCAGCTCCAGCGGATCTGGTTCCTTTCCGGCGTCGCTCGTTACATCCCGGGCAAGGTCTGGCAGTTCGTGGCCGTGGCCGACCTGGCGGAGCGCGCAGGGCTTTCGCGCGTGCTGCTGCTGACGTCGATGATCATCCAGATGGCGTTCACGTTGCTGGCGGCTGCGCTTCTCGCAGCGGCGACGCTGCCGCTGCCGCTGATCGGCATCGACGTGGGGCCCGCCATCGCGACTGCGGTCGCCGCGCTCATCGCGCTGCTGCTGGTCCATCCGGCCCTGCTCAACGCCGTTCTGCGGCTGGTGCCCCGGACGATGCATCGCGATGTGCTTACATGGCGAGGCGGCTGGATGGACGGGATAGCGCTGCTCGCGATGTCCGTCCTCTCGTGGCTCTTCTACGGTGCGGCGTTCCATCTGTTCGTGGCCTCACTCACGCCGGTGCCGCTGGATGCCCTGCCGACTCTGGCGGGAGTCAACGCGCTGGCCTTCGCAGCGGGATACCTGGCGGTTCTCGCGCCGGCGGGCCTCGGCGTCCGCGAGGGTGCGATGACGGTTCTGCTGTCGCCGCTGCTGCCGCTCGGCGTGGCGGCCGTCGTATCCGCGCTGGCCAGGCTGTGGACGATCGGAGCGGAACTGCTCGGCGCCCTGCTCTTCGTCCGGTGGCGCGGGACGCCCGTCGCACGAACGGGCGCCGATGGCGAAGACCCTGGACAGCCGTGATATTGACCTACCCCCGACGATCCCTGACCCATCACGCGGAGGCGGAATGCGACCCACTCTTCGGTATGTGACCCCACTGCTGGTCCTCGCAGCCGTCGCCTGCGACGGTTCGTCCCCTGCCGAAACCGATCCATCGAACCTGCCGACCCAGCTGGTGGTCGTGTCCGGGGACGACCAGGCGGGTCCGCCAGGTATGGAACTGCCGCAGCCGCTCACGGTCCGTGTCCTGGACGAGGCGAATCAGCCGGTCGCGAATCAGCTGGTCAATTTCGTGGTGACCGACGGCGGCGGCTCGCTCTTCGCCGGCGCCAGCCTCACCGATGCCAACGGCATCGCGCGCGACCGATGGACGCTGGGTCCCGTCATGGGCGCGCTCCAGGAGGTGCAGGCGCGGGCCGTGGACAACCAGACGGGTGCACCACTGCTGTTCGGCACCTTCTCCGCAGTCACGGTCCCCGGCTCGCCGGACAGCATCCTGGCCCTCACGACCTGGGGGCCTGCGAGCCCCGGCGAGACGCTCTGGCCGGATGCCGCCGTCCTCGTGCTGGACCAAGGCGGCCATCCCGTCCCTGGCGTCACGGTCTCCTGGGCTGCCTCGGGCGACGGCCTGGCGCAGCCGCTCGAGTCGGTCACCGACCAGTCGGGTGTGGCGACCACTGCGTGGACGCTGGGAGCGCAGAATGGCACACAGACGCTGACCGCGACCGTCGGCGGCCTCTCGACCGAGCTCTTCGCGGTCACGGGTTCGAGCACCGGCAGCTTCGACGGCGGGGCCTTCGGCCAGTTCACCTGGTACAGCGAGGGCGGGAGCGGCTGGAAGCTCGAGAACGGTCAGCTGGTGGGATTCGGCTTCGCCATCCAGAACGTCCTCATCCTGGACGGCCAGAGCGCGACCGACGGCTGGGTGGAGGCGACGCTGTCCAGCGCTGACGATGGCGGACTGGTCATGCGTTTCGAGGATGCCGACAATTACGTGCTGCTCGCCATCCGCGACGATTCGGCGCCGTCACAATTCGACGGACAGAATCTCAAGCTCTACCTGCGCGACGACGGAGCGTTTCCGACCCTCTGGTCCACTGACCTGACCTGGCCGCGCGGATCGGAGCGCGTGGTTCGCCTGGAACTGGCGGGCAGTACGGCACGCATCTACGTGGACGGTGCCCTGCTTGCCGAGGTACCGGGGATCCCGGTGGCGGACGGCCGCTTCGGCCTGCGGCACTACGGCGACGACTCGGGCTGGGAAGTCCGCTACGACGCCTTCGACTACGGAAGCTGATCGCCTCGACCGGCGTCGGACGAGCGCATCGTCCGGCGCCGGATCCAGTCCAGTTCCGCCTGCTGCTGCGCGATCATCTCGGCGATCATGCCGAAGCCGAAGAGCAGGAAGCCCAGCGTTTCCAGCAGGATGACCAGGTAGAGCAGCGGTCGGAAGCCGAAGGGCGGCATCAGCTCGATGATGCGCAGCACCACGGTGACCAGGCCGACCAGCACGCCCAGCCCTGCCATGGCCAGGCCGCTCATGCCGAACAGCATCATCGGCTTGCGGGCGAAGAAGAGATAGAAGCCCACCGACAGCAGGTCCAGCAGCCCGACCAGGATGCGGCTGCGCCCCGAGTACTTCGCCTCCCCGTGCCGGCGCGGGTGCAGCTCGATGTCGATCTCGGTGACCGAGTGTCCGCGTGCGTGGGCCAGCACGACGAAGAAGCGGTGCCAGTCGTGGCGCAGCCGGATCTCCTCCAGGATGTCGCGCCGGAACGCCTTCATCGAGTTGAGGTCCGACACCGGCACCTTGAACAGCGCGCGGTTCAGCCGGTTGTACGTGCGGGAGACCAGCGCCTTCTCGTAGCGGCCGACCTTGCGGCCGGTGACGATGTCCCAGCCCTCGCGGATCTTGTCCAGGAAGCGAGGAATCTCGTCGGTGGCGTGCTGCAGGTCCGCGTCGAAGACCACCAGGACCTCGGCGTCGGTGGCCTCCGCACCGGTCACGATCGCCTCGGTCTTGCCGAAGTTGCGCTTGTGCGTGACGACGCGCAGCCGGTCCCAGCCGGCCGCCGCCTCCCGCGCGTGCTGCGCGGTGCCGTCGGTCGAGCCGTCGTCGATCAGCACGACCTCGCCGGCCAGCCCGAACCGCTCCCAGGTGCCGCGCAGCTCCGCCATGAGCGGCCGCATGTTCTCCGCCTCGTTGTAGGCGGGCACCAGCACCGCGAAGGACGGCCTGGCCGACGCGGCCGGCCCGGGCCGGGCCGCCGGCGACTCCTGCGCCTCCCTGTGCTCCACCATCGGAACCTGGCTCACGATGCGTCCATCGCTCTGGCTGAAAGCTGACGGCTGAAGCCGAAAGCCGCCTCTACACCCGCTTCCGCATCCGCGCCGACAGGATGCCCAGCTGGTCGCGGTACTTGGCCACGGTGCGGCGCGCGATCTGGATGCCCTCTTCCTTGAGGATGTTCACGATCGCCTGGTCGGTCAGCGGCTTCTTCGGGTTCTCCTCCTCGACCAGCTTCTTGATCTTGTCCTTGATGCCGCGCGCGCTGACGTCCTCACCCGAGTCCGTCGAGAGCCCGCTCGAGAAGAAGAACTTGAGCGGCAGCACACCGCGCGGCGTCTGCACGAACTTCTCGTTGGTCACGCGCGAGACGGTGGACTCGTGCATGTCGATGACCTCGGCCACCTCGCGCAGCGTGAGCGGCTTCAGGTACTGCACGCCCTTCTCGAAGAACTCGCGCTGCCGGTCCACGATGAAGTTCATCACCTTGAGCATGGTCTGACGGCGCTGCTCGATGGCCTGGATCATCCAGTTCGCGCTGTTCAGCTTGTTGGAGATGAACTCCTTGTTCTCGCCCTTGAACTTGTTCTTGTCCTTCGCGATCTCGCGGTAGGCGCGGCTCAGCTTGAGGCGCGGCAGGCTCGTGTCGTTCAGGAAGACGTGGTACTCGCCGCTGATCTCGTCCACGACCAGGTCGGGCGTGATGTAGCGATCGCCGCCCGAGCCGTACTTGATGCCGGGCTTGGGATCCAGCTTGGCCACCTCGTCCGCCGCGTTCTGCACGTCCTTCGGCGAGACGGACAGCTCCTTGGAGATCTCGGACCAGCGGTGGTTGATCAGCTGGTCGAAGTACTCGTCCACGATGCGGTAGGCCAGCGTGTCCTCCTGCTCCAGATCGCGCATCTGGAGTAGCAGGCACTCGCGCAGGTTGCGCGCGGCGATGCCGGGTGGGTCGAAGCCCTGGATCACCTTGAGCATGTTCTCGGCTTCCTCGACCGAGAACGGCTCGATGGTCTCGCCTTCCTGCACCCAGTTCTCGCCCTCGCGGCTCACCCATTCGTTGAGCGCGACGACCACATCCTCCAGCGAGCAGGTGAGATAGCCGTCGTCGTCGATGTTGCCGATGATCTCCTCGCCCAGCAGCGTCTCGCGATCGGAGACGCGCATCAGCATGAGCTGGTCGCGCAGGTGATCGAACAGGTCGCGCGTCTCGGCGGGCGTGGCCTCGTAGAACTCCTTCTCCTCGTACTCCGCCTTGCGGCCGCCCGCGTCGAAGCCGTCCAGGAGGATCTCCTCCCAGTCGATCTCCTCGTCCTTCTCCTTCTCCTCCTTTTCCTTCTCCTTCTCCTTGAGCGCCAGCTCGTTCTCGTCGACGGTCGGCGGCTCCAGTTCCAGGAACGGGTTGTTCAGCAGCTCCTGGTTGATGTGCTGCTGCAGATCGAGAAGGGGCATGTAGAGCAGATCCATCGCCTGGTACAGGCGCGGATTGATCTTCATCTCCTGCCGGAGCTGCGTCCCCTGATACAGTCCTGTCTTGATGCTCATGCCACTTCCGGTCTGCGGTAGCGCTCGCGCATGCGCGCAGTGAGCGTCGGTCCAAAGTAGATCTCGGCGACCTCGTCGTTCCAGACGAGTTCGGCCACGGTGCCGGTCACCCTGACCCGGCCGTCGTACATGATGTAGGCGCGGTCGACGATGTCGAGCGTCTGCTCGACGTTGTGATCCGAGATGATCACGCCGATGCCGCGGTGCCGGAGGCTGGCCACGATCTGCTGGATGTCGTGCACGGCGATGGGGTCCACGCCGGCGAATGGTTCGTCCAGCAGCATGAACTTGGGCTCGCTGACCAGAGCGCGCGTGATCTCGAGCCGGCGGCGCTCGCCGCCCGACAGCGAGTACGCCTTGGCCTCGCGCAGGTGCTTGATGCTCAGCTCGTCCAGCAGCTTCTCGAGGCGCGCCTTCCGCTCCTTCCGGTCGATCGGCAGCGTTTCCAGGATCGCCTTGATGTTCTCCTCGACCGTCAGCTTGCGGAACACCGACGGCTCCTGCGCCAGGTAGCCGATGCCGCGGCGGGCGCGCCGGTACATCGGCACGCCGGTCAGGTCGTCCTCGTCCAGCAGCACGTTGCCGTCGGTGGGGGAGATCAGGCCGACCACCATGTAGAACGTGGTGGTCTTGCCCGCGCCGTTCGGCCCGAGCAGGCCGACGATCTCGCCCTGCCGCACCACCAGGTCGACCTCGTTCACGACCTTGCGCCGGCGGTAGACCTTGGTGAGGCCGCGCGCGGACAGGCGGCTGCCGCCGTCCAGGTCGGGCTGCGTTCGCGGCGGCGCGGCGGCCTCGCGCTCCAGCGCGTCGATGCGCCCGCGCGCCTGCTGCAGCGCGCGCTCCCGGTCCGCCACGACCTCGTCCCAGACCTCGGGCGCGAAGCCGACGCGCTCCCACTCCTCTCCGGCCGGCTCGGCCACGACCAGCCCCTCGCGCTCGAGGCGGCTCAGCACGTGTTCCTCCACGTAGCGGGCCAGCTCCTCGCTGGACCGGCCGCCCAGCGCCACCGAGGAGGCGTGCTCCGGGTAGGCGCTGCCGACGGCGGCCAGCCACTCGCCCCGTTCGACCACGCCGTTCAGGTCGGCCAGGCGCAGCAGTTCGGCCAGCGCGACGGCCATGGACGCGTCGTGAGGCCGCAACTCGCGGATGAACTCCCCCAGGCGGCCGTTCACGATGCGCCTCCCTGCTCCGCCTCGTCCGGCGCCGGCTCGCCATCGGCTGCCGGCAGCACACTCGCCGGCGGCGTGCCCTCAGCCGTGCCCGGCTCCAGGTGCACGCCGCGGATCGGACCCACCGCCGCCACCTCCCCCACCTCGCCCTCCTCGAAGTCCAGCGTGATGCGCTGCGCGACCAGGAAGTTCACCGCCGGCCGCTCCACGTCGGGGTCTTCCGACGCCATGCGGTACAGCGAGCGCGCCGGCTCCTCCCCCGCCACGGCGATCAGCTGCTCGAGCTGCGTCTCGACGCTGTCGGACGCCTGCACCTCCGCCTGTGCCTCCGCCTCCGCCCGTCGCGGCGCCCGCGCCTGCACGAACGTGCCGACGATCGTGTCGCCCCGCACCCAGTCGCGCGCGATCAGCTCCGGCGCGCCCACGGCCAGCGAATCGACGCGCCGCTCGGCGTAGGCGTCGCCCACGGCGACGACCCGCTCGACCACCTGTCCGGGCGCGATCGCCTCGATCGAGTCCGCCAGCATGGTGAACTCCTCGGCAAAGGCGCGCGCCCGCTGCGCGGTCGGCGCGCCGGCGGGCAGGGCCGGCGGCGCGACCGCCACCAGCCGCTCCACCTCGCCCTCGCTCAGGAACGCGCGGATCGTGCTGCCGTAGACCTCGATCTCCTCGGCCAGCAGTGCCGCCTGCCCCGTCGCCACCACGCTTTCCAGCTGGTCGGCGGCCAGCCCGGCGTCCACGCGATCGCCGAACAGCTCGTAGCCTTCCCCCTCGACGCGGGCGTTGCCGATCAGGTGCAGGTCGCCGGCGCCGCGGTCGTAGTCGACGGCGTCGCCGAACGCGCGCATGTCCTCCTGCACCATCTGCACGCGCCCCTGCGCGAGCATCCGGCTCTCCCCCATCAGCTCGAGGCGGTCGGCGTCGATCTGCAGCGCGCCCGGGATGGTGTCGCCACCCAGCACGCGCTGACGCGGGGACGGCTCCAGCCCCTCGGGCAGCGGCGGCGTCCCCTCTTCGTAGAGGAACGCGCGCGGCCTGCCGCGCACGACCACGCGCGTCTCCGGCCGCTCGGGCGTGACCCGCTCGTACTCCAGCTCCGCGCCGCTGACCACGCTGGGCGTCGCGCGGTCGCGTACGATCACGTTGCCGCGCGCGAACAGGCGGCCCGCATCGGCGAAGTAGTTGGCGAAATCGGAGGTCAGCGTCTGCGTCGAGTCCTCGTAGAACACGTTGCCGATGATGCGCAGCTCACCCGTGCCGGTCGTCATCGCGCTGTCGCCGGCGATGGTGACGTCGCCGCCGCAGATCACGCGGAACGGTCCGCTGATGAAGCGCATCGGCCGTCCGCCCGGCCCGGCGATCTGGCGCACCTCGCGCGGCTCCGGCTCCGGCTGGATCACGCACGTGCGCGCCTGCGCCGCCGCGTCGGCCGGCAGCACGGCCGCGGCCGCGGCCAGCGCGCACACGGCGCCCAGCAGGGTCGCGGCGGACGCGACAGGTGGCCCGATGAGTCGGAAGCGAGCGGGGCGCGCCGTCACAGCTCGAACTCCAGCCCCTCGACGCGGCCCTGCGGATTTCGCAGCCGCACGTCGTCCAGGCGCGTGTCGGACTCGAAGCCGCTGCCGCGCAGCACGCTGCCGTTCCGGTGGATGGTCGTCGCGACGTCGCTCCACAGCCGGTCCCGGTGCGGATCGAAATGCAGCTGCTCGGTCTCGATGCGCTGCCCCTCCTGCGTGGAGGTGACGACCACGTCCCCGATGGCGGTCATGCGTTCGGTGCGCGTGTTCAGCAGCCCCTCGCGCGACGTGACCTCGCCCACCACCGTGCCGCCCTCGTCGTAGAGCGTGAGGTCGACCGGTCGCACGCGTACGGTCGCGGAGTCCTCGTACAGGAACGCCGTATCCGCCACCAGCAGGCCGCGGCGCACGCCGTCCACGGTGATGAAGTGCTCGAGGCCGACCATGACCTGGTCGGCGTCCATGTCGCCCAGCGACGGATCCGCGATGGGCGGCTCCGACTGCTCCTCGCAGGCCGGCAGCGCGACCAGCGCGGCCAGCAGCGCGAGGGTCGGAAGCAGGCGGCGGCTCATACGGCGCCCGCCCGCATCAGGTCGTGCAGGTGCACCATGCCCACCACGCGCCGGTCCCCGTCCACCACCGGCATGGCCATGATGCCGTGCTTCTCCATCTCGTATACCACCGACGAACCGAGCGCGTCGGGCGACGCGCTCTTGGGCGAACGCGTCATGATGCGGCCGACCGTCACGGTGAAGACCTCGTCCGCGTGCTCCATCAGCCGCGTCAGGTCGCCGGAGGTCACCACGCCCTCCAGCCGCCCTTCCCCGTCCACGACCGCGACGGTGCCGCGGCGCTCGGCCAGCAGCACCACCGCCTCGCGCATGGTGGCGTCGGGGCGCAGCAGCGGCAGCGCGTCGCGCTCCATCACGTCCGCCACGCGCAGTGTCAGCTTGCGGCCGAGTGCTCCGCCCGGGTGCAGCCGCGCGAAGTCCTCGCGCGTGAAGCCCCGGCGCGTCAGCAGCGCGACGGCCAGTGCGTCGCCCATGGCCAGCGTGGCCGTGGTGGACGTGGTCGGCGCCAGGTCGTGCGGGCACGCCTCCTCGGCCACCGAACAGTCCAGCACCACACCGGCCGCGCGGGCCAGGCTGGAGTCCAGCCGGCCGGTCATCGCGATCATGGGCACCCCCAGCCGGCCCAGGTATTCGGCCAGCCCCGACAGCTCCTCGGACTCGCCGCTCTTGGAGATCAGGATGGCCACGTCCTCGCGCCCGACGATGCCCAGATCGCCGTGCAGCCCCTCGACGGGGTGCAGGAAGTTGGCGGGCGTGCCGGTGGACGTCAGCGTCGCGGCGATCTTGCGCCCGACGATGCCGCTCTTGCCGACGCCCGCCACGATCACGCGCCCTTGCGCGGCGGCGATGCGCTCCACGGCCTTGAGGAACGCGTCGCCCAGGCGCGCCTCCAGCGCGGCCACGGCCGCGGCCTCCTTGCGCACCACGCCGCGCGCCTGCTCGAGCAGCTCCGCGCGGTCGGGCGCGGCCGCGCCGCCCCCCCTGCGCGCCTCGGCCTGCGGTACGGCGCCGCTCATGCGTCCGCCTCCGGACGTCGCTCGCGCTCGGCCACGTATACCTCGGCCGCCTGCTGCCACTCGCCGCGCGCAACCAGCAGCGCCCGCGCGAACTCGCGCACCGCACCGTGGCCGCCACGCGCCCGCGCGCGCCAGACCACGGCGTCCTCGATCTCGGGCGTGGCGTTGCCGACCGCGGCCGGCAGGCCGACGCGCTTCAGCACCGCCATGTCCGGCAGGTCGTCGCCCAGCATGGCCACCTGGCCCCACTCGACGTCGTAGTCGCGCATGATCCGCTCGACCGTGCCCAGCTTGTAGGCGCCCGCGATCTGGTAGCACGGGATCTGGAGCTCGCCCGCGCGCAGGTCCGTCGCGGCCGACTCGCGGCCGCTGACCAGCACCACGTCCAGCCCGACCTCGCGCATCAGGTGGATGCCGATGCCGTCCTGGATGTCGAAGCGCTTGAGCTCGATGGTCTCGCCGGAGCCGGTGCGGCCCATGTAGACGCCCGCGTCGGTCAGCACGCCGTCCACGTCCAGGATCACCAGCCGGATCGCGCCCGCGACGCCGGGATCGATGTCGGGCGAGGTCTGTGCGGGCGCGCTGTTGCGCGTGGGCCGCGGCTCGAGCGCCGTTCCGCCGTCAGACATGGGCGCGCTCCCGCTCCAGCACCTCGCGGATGGCGAGCGCCTCCTCGATCGTGGCGCGCAGCGCCTCCAGCCGCAGCATGTTGGCGCCGTCGGACGGCGCGGTGTGCGGCTCGGGGTGCGTCTCCAGGAACAGCGCGTCCGCGCCCGCGGCGATGGCAGCGCGCACCAGGGTCGGGATGTGCTGTGGATCGCCGCCGCTGCCCCGCTGCCCCTGGCCGGGCCGCTGCACCGAGTGCGTGCCGTCGAACACCACGGGCGCGCCGGTCGCCTCGCGCATGCGCGAGAAGCTGCGCATGTCCACGACCAGGTTGCCGTAGCCGAAGAAGGTGCCGCGCTCCGTCACCGCCACGCCGGCGGCACCGGCCGAGCGGATCTTCTCGACGGCCGGCTCCATCTCCTCGGGCGCCATCCACTGCCCCTTCTTCACGTTGACCGGCCGGCCGGTCTCCCCCGCGGCGACCAGCAGGTCGGTCTGCCGGCACAGGAACGCCGGGATCTGCAGCACGTCGCAGACGTCGCCGGCCGCGGTGGCCTGCGCCGCCTCGTGCACGTCGGTCAGCACGGGCAGCCCGCTCCGGTCGCGCACGCGGCGCAGTCGCTCCAGCCCCTCGTCCAGCCCGGGGCCGCGCGGCGCATCGCCGTGCGAGCGGTTGGCCTTGTCGTAGGACGCCTTGAAGATCACCGGCACGCCCGTGTCGGACGCCAGGCGCGCCAGCGCGTCGGCCACGCGCAGGTTCAGCGCGTCGTCCTCCAGCACGCAGGGGCCGGCGATCAGGAAGAAGCCGCCGTCCGGACGGAAGAGCCGCTGCACGTCCACGTCAGCTCGCCCCCGCCCGCACGGGCTCGCTCGCCGCGGGGCGCGCCTCCCCGTTGCCCCGCGAAGCGGCGCGCTGCGCCGCCGCCCGCACGAAGGCGCGGAACAGCGGGTGCGCCCGCGTCGGCCGCGACTTCAGCTCCGGATGGTACTGGCAGCCCAGGAACCACGGGTGGCCCGTCAGCTCGATCACCTCGACCAGGTTGCCGTCCGGCGAGAGGCCGCTGAAACGCAGCCCCGCCTCGGACAGCGGCTCCCGGTACTTGTTGTTGACCTCGTAGCGATGCCGGTGCCGCTCGGTGATCTCCTGCGTGCCGTACGCCTGCGCCGCCAGCGAGCCCTCGTCCAGTCGCGCGGGATACGCACCCAGCCGCATGGTGCCGCCCATGTCCGTGACCTGCCGCTGCGAGTCCATCAGGCAGATCACCGGGTCCGTCGCCTCCTTCAGGAACTCGACGGAGTGCGCGCTCAGCCCCGCCACATTGCGCGCGTACTCGATCACCGCGCACTGCAGCCCCAGGCAGATGCCGAAGAAGGGCAGCCCGTTCTCGCGCGACCAGCGGATCGCGCTCAGCATGCCCTCGATGCCGCGCTCCCCGAAGCCACCCGGGATGAGCAGCCCGTCGTACTGCGCCAGGCGGTCCACGCCGCCGGCGTCCCGCTCGAACTCCTCGCTGGACAGCCAGTCGATGTCGACGCCCACGTCGTTGGCGATGCCGCCGTGGATCAGCGCCTCCTGCACCGACTTGTACGCGTCCACCAGCGACGTGTACTTGCCGACCACCGCGATGCGCACGGTGCCCTTCGACGGCTCCGTCACGCGGCGCACCATGGTCTGCCACGAGGTCAGGTCGGGCTCGCGCGTGTCCAGGCCCAGCTTGCGGGCCACGAAGTCGTCCAGCTTCTGCGCGTGCAGCGACAGCGGCACCTCGTAGATGCTGCGCACGTCCCGCGCTTCCACCACCGCGGCCGTATCCACGTTGGTGAACAGCGCGATCTTGCGCTTCAGGTCGTCCGACAGCGGATGCTCGGAGCGGCAGATCAGCACGTCCGGCTGGATGCCGATCTCCATCAGCTCCCGCACGCTGTGCTGCGTCGGCTTGGTCTTCAGCTCGCCCGCGGCGGCGATGTAGGGGATCAGCGTGAGGTGGATGAACAGCGTGTGCTCGCGGCCCACGTCCTGGCGGAACTGGCGGATGGCCTCGAGGAACGGCAGCGACTCGATGTCACCGACCGTCCCGCCGATCTCCGTGATCACCACGTCGTGATTCGGCGCAAGCCGCCGGATCGCGACCTTGATCTCGTCCGTGATGTGCGGGATCACCTGCACGGTCGCGCCCAGGTAGTCGCCGCGCCGCTCCTTGGTGATCACGTCCTGGTAGATCCGGCCCGTCGTGATGCTGTTGCCCTGCGAGAGCGACTGGTCGATGAAGCGCTCGTAGTGGCCCAGGTCCAGGTCCGTCTCCGCGCCGTCGTCCGTCACGAAGACCTCACCGTGCTGGAACGGCGAGAGCGTGCCCGGATCCACGTTGATGTACGGATCGAACTTCTGGATCGTGACCCGCAGCCCCCGCTCCACCAGCAGCCGCCCCAGCGACGCCGCCGCGATGCCCTTGCCCAGCGACGACACCACCCCGCCCGTCACGAAGATGTACTTGGTCGGCTGGCCGTGACTCTCGTTCATGCGCCTCCACTCGCGGTTGGGGATCCCGTCCCGGACTGCATCGCCATCAGACGCGCCTCGGCCCGGCGCGCGTCCTCCATCGTGTCCACTCCGCCTGCGTCCTCCGCCACCACGCCCACCCCGATGCGCAGCCCGGCAGCCAGCGCCCGCAGCTGCTCGAGCCGCTCCGTCCGCTCCAGACGACCCGGCGGCAGCGCCACCCAGCGCCGCAGCGCCGCCGGAGAGTACGCGTATACCCCGATGTGCCGGAGGTAGGCATCGCCCGCCAGATCCTCCGCCGTCGGCGCGCCATCCCGCCGGAACGGGATCGGCGCGCGGCTGAAATAGAGCGCGCCGCCATCGTCCCCGCGCACCACCTTCACCACCGCCGGATTGCGCCAGGCTTCCACCTCACCGACCGGCGCCGCGGCCGTGCCCACGTCCCAGCCCTCCGTCACCAGCCGCGCCGACTCGCGCACCGCGTCCTCCCGCACGAAGGGCTCGTCGCCCTGGATGTTGACCACCACGTCGAAGTCCCGGAACGCCGATCGGGCCGCCACTTCGGCGACCCGATCCGTTCCCGACTCGTGAGCGGGCGAGGTCAGCTCCGCCTGCGCACCGATGCGCTCGCAGACGTCGACGATGTCGGGGCTGTCCGTGGCGACCACGACGCGGTCGAGCGCGTCGAACGACGCGACGCGTCGCCAGACCCATTCGATGAGCGGCCGTCCGGCCAGGACGTGCAGTGGTTTGCGCGGCAGCCGCTCCGACCCGAGCCGTGCGGGAACGACGCCGAGCACGCGATGCGTGCGCGCGTGGTTCACGGTGCGGAAAAGGCGAGGGGTCGGGCCGCGTCTGCAATTTTCACGCCCGAAAGCTAACCGGCGGCGCGCGCCAAGTCAAAGCGCTCGCCGCCGGCCGCGGGGGTCGGCTCAGAAGCCGATGTCGGGCGCGTCCATGCGCGCCTCGTCCTCCTCCTGCCAGGGGTAGGAATCGCCGAACGGCCAGGAGACGCCGAAGCTCCACTCGTCCTCGTCGGTGGCCGGGTCGATCAGGTAGCGCACGTAGACGGCGAAGTACTGGAGCCGTGCGCCGACGTTCTGGACGAAGTCGGCGTCGTCCTCCCCGACCCATGCGCTGCCCGCGTTGTGCAGCAGCTGGAGTTCGGGGCGGCCGAAGCGCGGCAGGGGCCGCCAGGGCAGCGGGATGATGTACTCGGTCTCGACGTAGGCCATGTGGTCGCCCCACAGCTCGCCGTTCTCGAGCGTGCGGATGGTGCTGGAGCCGCCGAGCATGCCCCAGCGCTGGCGCGGCAGCGGCTCGTCCCCGGAGAGCGGGAGCATGGTCTGCGCCTCGATCTCGAGCGTGTGGTTGGCCAGCGCCTTCATGGCCCATTCGGCCCCGACGCGTAGCCGGGTGAACGACCCGTCGCGCGGGGCGAGCCCGGTGGCCACGGCCCCGTCGAGGTCCGTCTCGCCGAACTCGACCTCGACCATCGCCTCGGCGGCCGTGACGCGGCCCACGCGCTCCAGTTCGAGTCCCGGAATGATGCTGCGGACGGTGCCGTCGTCCACGGCCGGGTTGATGCGCAGCGAGTCGTCGTCGAGCAGGGTCCAGGGGCTGCCGGTCTCCAGGCTCTCAGCCTGCTCCTGCTGTGCGCGCAGGCGCAGCGTCAGCCAGGGCTCGTCCACGTCGCCGAAGCCGCGGCGCAGCTCGGCGAAGCCGGTGCTGCTCTGCCAGTAGTTGCGCAGGTCGTCGCTGTCCCAGAGGAAGTCCAGCGAGTTGCGGAGGTCGCCGCGGATCCAGCGGTCGTTGCTGGCCGTCTCCCGCAGCCAGCCGCCCTCCAGTTCCCACAGCCCGCGCTCGAGCAGCAGCGAGCCGCCGCCGGCCAGCGCGCCCCGGTCGGTGCGATAGCCGACCTGCCCGTGCACGGACGCCTCGGTGCGGCCGATGCGCAGGAAGCGGTAGCGCGCGCCCCAGTCCACGGCCAGCCCGTCGACGCGGTTGTAGCGGGGCACGTGGAAGCCGAACACGCCGTCCAGGTTCAGGTCCGAATCCCGCCGCGTGGCGCGGATGACGGTGCGATCGGCCTCGTGACGCACCGTGTAGGGCGCGCGCGGCCGGTCCACCACGTCGCCGTCCACGTGCGCCAGCTCGGACGGGTAGAAGCCGCCGCCGGCATTGTAGACGTGTCCGCGTACGACGGCGCCCGGCCGAAGGAACACGCGCCCGTCCACGATCATCATGTCGCCGGTCACGAGTCCTTCCACGGCGGCCTCGGCGCCGACGACGAACAGCGTGCCGCGCACGGTGTCGCCCGCGGCGATGGTCGTGTCGTTCAGCACGGGCACGTAGCCGCCGCGGCGCAGCAGCCGGTCGATGCGGTAGTCCAGGAAGACGTCGCCCTCCCCCGTCCGCACGATCTCCTGCGCGCCCACCCCGCCCGCGGTCGCGGCCAGCAGCGCCGCCGCCGCGATCAGCCTCTTCACTCCACCTGCTCGTCCCATCGCTCCCCGTCCTCGCCTCGTCGCGCCGCGCCGCACGGCCCGGCCATCGGGCCGCGTACGGAGCACGTTGTGCGCCAGCCTCGCGGTCACTGTTCAGCCCCTGGGATGATACTGCCGGTGCACGTCACGCAGGTATTCCCGGTCCACGTGCGTGTAGATCTGCGTGGTCGAGATGTCGGCGTGGCCGAGCATCTCCTGCACGGCGGCCAGGTCGGCGCCCCCCTCCAGCAGGTGTGTGGCGAAGCTGTGCCGCAGCGTGTGCGGCGTGACGCGCCTGGCGATGCCCGCCCGCTCGACGTGACCGCGCAGGATGCGCCACACGCCCATGCGCGAGAGCGGCCGGCCGCGCGCGTTGAGGAAGACCACGCCGCCGCCGCGCCCCTTCTCCAGCTCCGGCCGCAGGTCGCGCAGGTAGACGCGCAGCGCGCGCACGGCGGGCTGTCCGACCGGCACCAGCCGCTCCTTCGCGCCCTTGCCGAAGACGCGGGCCAGCCCCTCGTCCAGCGACAGGTCGCGCACGCGCAGCGCGGTCAGCTCGCTGACGCGCACGCCGGACGCGTAGGCGAACTCGAGCAGCGCCCTGTCGCGCCAGAAGAGGCGGTCGCCGACGTCCGGCGCGTCCAGCAGCCGCTCGACCTCGTCGCGTGACAGCACGTCGGGCAGGCGGCGTCCCACGCGCGGCGGCTCCAGCCGCTCGGTCGGGTCGGCCTCGACCGCGCCCTCGATCAGCAGGAAGCCGAAGTACGTGCGGATCGCGCTGATCGCCCGCCGGATCGAGGTGGGCTTGAGGCCGCGGTCCTTCAGCTCGTAGACGAAGTCACGCAGCATCTCGGAGCTGGCCTGCGCCGGCGCGCCGACGCCCCGCCGCGCGAGGAACTCCTGGAGCCGTTCCGCCTCGCGCCGGTATGCGCTCACCGTGCGGTCGGACAGCCCGCGCTCGAGCCGCAGGTGCAGCTCGAACTCCTCGATGCCGAAGCCCCTCACGCCTCGCCGGCCTCGCGGTCGTGGTCGTGGTCGTGGCGGCTGCGCCACCACCATACGGCGACGGCGGCGAGCAGCAGGCCGCCGACGATGGCGAAGCCGGTGTTGAACCGGCCGAACAGGTCCTGGATGGCGTTCCAGTTCTTCCCGGCGGCGGTCCCGACCAGGACGACCAGGCCGTACCACGCCGCCGACGCCACGGCCAGCGGGATGGCGGTGCGCCAGAAGCCGAAGCCGCTGACGCCCGCGAAGACCGGCACCACGGCGCGCAGCGCGGGCAGGAAGCGGCTGAAGAAGATGGCCCAGATGCCGAAGCGGTCGTAGAAGCCGCCGATGCGCTCGAGCTGCCCGGGGTTCAGGATGCGCCGCCCGATCGACGTCTGGAACGCGGAGCGGCCGTAGCGTCTGGCCAGGCCGTAGACGATGAGCGCGCTGCCGACGTTGGCCGTCCAGGTGGAGGCCAGCACGATCCACTCGTTGGCGTCCCCGCGCGTGGCCAGGAACGCGCCGAACAGCACGAACGTGTCGGCGGGGATGGGCGGGAAGATGTTCTCGATCGCGGCGCCGAGTCCCACGACCAGGTAGATCAGCCACGCCGGCTGGGACGCGAGCGTCGCCAGCAGCTCCTCGATCATCGGCCGGCGTCGACCGTGTCGATCAGCGCCACCGCCATCGCCGCGATGCCCTCCCCGCGGCCGATCCAGCCCATGCGTTCGTTGGTCTTGCCCTTGACCGAGACCGCGTCGGGCGAGACGTCCAGCGCCTGCGCCAGCCGCTCGCGCATGGCCGGCACGTGCGGTCCGATGCGGGGCGTCTCGCAGACCACGGTGACGTCCACGTTCACGACCTGGTAGTTGCGCTGCTCGATCAGCCGCGCGGCCGCGGCCAGCAGCTGGATCGAGTCCGCGTCACGGTAGCGCTCGTCCTCCGGCGGGAAGTGTGTGCCGATGTCGCCCAGCCCCGCCGCACCCAGCAGCGCGTCCGTGACGGCATGGGCCACCGCGTCCGCGTCCGAGTGGCCGGCCAGCCCCTGGCCGAACGGGATGTCCACGCCGCCCAGGATCAGCGGGCGCCCCTGCGCAAAGCGGTGCGAATCGTATCCGATGCCGGCTCTCACGTACGTCCTCCGGCGCGTGCCGCGCCCTGAACCTCAAAGAAAAAGCGTCCCACCCGCGGACGGCGGATGGGACGCTGCGTCCGATGCCGCGGCCGTCCCGCCTACTCGTCCTCCCAGCGACGCACGGTCAGGCAGACGTTGTGCCCGCCGAAGCCGAAGCTGTTGCTCATCGCGTAGCGCACCTCGCGCTCCGTGACCTTGTTGTGCGAATAATCCAGATCGCACTCGGGGTCGGGGTTCTCGAAGTTGATGGTCGGCGGGATCCGGCCGGTCCGGCACACGTTCAGCGAGACCGCGGCCTCGACCGCGCCCGCGGCGCCGAGCAGGTGCCCGGTCATGGACTTGGTGCTGCCGACCACCAGCCGGTACGCGTCCTCGCCGAACACCTTCTTGATGGCCAGCGTCTCGTTCAGGTCGTTGGCCGGTGTGGACGTGCCGTGCGCGTTGATGTAGTCGACGTCGCCCGTGCCGATGCCGGCGTCCGCCAGCGACGCGCGCATCGCCTTCTGCGCGCCCGCGCCCTCGGGCGCCGGTGCGGTCAGGTGGTACGCGTCCGCGGTCTGGCCGTAGCCGACGATCTCGCCCAGGATCGGCGCGCCGCGCTCCAGCGCGTGCTCCAGCGACTCGAGGATCAGCGTGGCCGCGCCCTCGCCCAGCACGAAACCGTCGCGCGTCGCGTCGAACGGACGGCTGGCCGTCGCCGGAGAGTCGTTGCGCGTGGACATCGCCTTCATGGCCGAGAAGCCGGCCACGGTCAGCGGCGTCACGGTCGCCTCGCTGCCGCCCGCCACCATCACGTCCGCCTCCCCTCGCTCGATCACGCGGTAGGCGTTGCCGACCGCGTGGCCGCTGGACGCGCAGGCGGAGACCGTCGCGTAGTTCGGACCCTGCAGCCCGAAGCGCATCGAGACCTGGCCGGCCGCGATGTCCGCGATGAACATCGGGATGAAGAAGGGACTGACGCGGCCGGGGCCACGCTCGAGGTAGACCTTGGTCTGCTCCTCGAACGTGGCCATCCCGCCGATGCCGCTGCCGATCAGCACGCCGATGCGCGCGCGATCGAGGCCATCCAGCGCGTCCTTCAGGCCGGAGCGCTCCATCGCCTGCTCGGCCGTCGCCAGCGCGAACTGGGTGAAGCGATCGGTGCGCCGGACCTCCTTGCGGTCCATGTACTGCCCCGGATCGAAGTCCTTCACTTCCGCCGCGAAGCGCACGTCGAACGCGTCCGTCGCGTCGAACAGCGTGATCGGCGCGGCACCGCTCCGTCCCGCGAGCAGCGCATCCCACGCGCTGTCGGGGTCGTTGCCGACCGGCGTCATCATGCCCACGCCGGTCACGACCACCCGGTTCCCGCGCTCGCTCCGCAGCTCCATGTCAGCCCTTCCGATGCCGATCTAAAGCGACCCGGGCGTTCAGCCCTGGTGCTCCTGGATGTAGCGGACGGCGTCGCCGACGGTCTGCAGCTGCTCCGCCTCCTCGTCCGGGATCTCCATCCCGAACTCCTCCTCGAAGGCCATGACCAGCTCGACCGTGTCGAGCGAGTCCGCGCCGAGATCCTCCACGAACGAAGCGTCCGGCGTCACCTTCTCCGGCTCCACGCCCAGCTCGTTGATGATGATCTCCTTGACCTTCGCCTCGATGTTGTCCGCCATTCCGTTTTCCCTCGCTTGGGGATGTTAGATGACCATTCCGCCGTCCACGACGATCACCTGTCCGGTGATGTACGCCGCGCCGGGTCCTGCCAGGAACCGCACCACGGACGCCACGTCCGCGCCCGTGCCGAGCCGGCCGAGCGCGATCTGCTGCGTCAGCCCTTCCCGCGTCGCTTCCGTCAGTTCGGACGTCATGTCCGTCTCGATGAAGCCCGGCGCGACCGCATTGCAGAGGATGTTCCGCGACGCCAGTTCCTTGGCGACCGACTTGGTCAGACCGACCACTCCGGCCTTGGACGCGGCATAGTTCGCCTGACCCTTGTTGCCCGTCAAGCCCACCACGCTCGTGATGTTGATGATCCGCCCGCCGCGCCGCTTCATCATGCCGCGCGATGCGTTGCGGATCAGCAGGAACGCGGCCTTGAGGTTGGTGGCGAGGACGTCGTCCCAGTCCTCGTCCTTGATGCGCATGAGCAGGTTGTCGCGCGTGATGCCGGCGTTGTTGACCAGGATGTCGAGCGAGCCCATGCGCTCCTCGACCGCCTTGACCGTGCGCTCGACGTCCTCGGCCTGGGCCACGTCGCAGCCGAAGCCGGCATGGCCATCGCCCGGCAGCTCGCCCGCGACCGCGGCCGAACGCTCCTCCGAGCGCGAGACCACGGCCACCTTCGCGCCCGCCTCGGCCAGCGACTCGCTGATCGCGCGGCCGATGCCGCGGTTGCCGCCCGTGACCAGTGCGACCTTCCCCTCCAGCTCCCCTGCCATCACGCCTCCGCCTTGGTTCCGAACGAGCGCGCGTCCTCCGCGCTGCCGACCGCCTGTCCGCCGACGCCCTTGTCGATGCGCTTGAGCAGGCCGGTCAGCACGTTGCCGGGCCCCAGCTCCACGAAGCGCTCCACGCCCAGCCCGATCAGCGTCTGCATCGACGCGGTCCAGCGCACAGGTGACGTCAGCTGCCGCACGAGCAGGCGCCGTGCCTCCGCCGGATCCTCGACCGGCTGCGCCGTGACGTTGCTCACCACGGGGTAGGCGGGCGCGGCGAATTCGATGCCGTCCAGGAACTCGCGCAGTCCGGCCTCGGCGTCCGCCATCAGCGGCGAGTGGAACGCGCCGGACACGTTGAGCGGCAGCGCGCGCCGTGCGCCCGCCTCCTTCGCCAGCGCCATCGCCCGCTCGATCGCGGGCACGTCGCCCGAGATCACGATCTGGCCCGGCGAGTTGAAGTTGGCCGGCACCACCACTTCCGAGCCGTTGGTCGCGTCGCGGCAGACGCGCTCGGCCGATGCGTCGTCCAGCCCGAGCAGCGCGGCCATCGTGCCGGGCCGCTCGGTGCCGCTGCGGTACATCAGCTCGCCGCGGCGGCGCACGGCGCGCACCGCGTCGGCGAACGTCAGCGTGCCCGCCGCCACATGCGCGCTGAACTCGCCCAGCGAGTGACCGGCCGCGTAGCGCACCTCGCCCAGCCGGTCCGCGACCACGCGGTGCACCGCCACCGAATGCGTGAGCAGCGCGGGCTGCGCGTTCAGCGTGGCGGTCAGCTCGTCCTCGGGGCCGTCCCAGGCGATGCGCGAGAGGTCGACACCCAGCGTGTCGTCCGCCTCCTCGAAGGTGCGCCGCGCCTCCGGGTACTCGTCCGCCAGGTCGCGGCCCATGCCCACGACCTGCGAGCCCTGGCCGGGGAACAGCAGCGCTACCACCGTGCCACCGCCGAGCCCCAGGTGAAGCCTGCGCCGAACGCGACCATGAGCACGTTGCTGCCCGGCCCGATGCGCCCCTGCTCGAGCGCCTCGTCCAGCGCGACGGGCAGCGTGGCCGAACTCATGTTGCCATAGCGGTCCACGTTCACGAAGACCTTGTCCATCGGCACGTTGGCGTACTTCGCGGTCGCCTCGATGATGCGGATGTTGGCCTGGTGCGGGACGAACAGGTCGATGTCCTCCCCGGTCAGCCCCGCGCGCAGCAGCGCCTGGTCGGCTGCCTCGGCCATGGAGCGGACGGCCGACTTGAAGACCTCGCGCCCGGCCATCTTGACCAGGTGGTTCTTCTCGTCCAGCACCGCGATGTCCATCGGGATGCGCGCGCCGCCCGCGGGCCGCCAGAGCAGTTCGGCCAGCGTGCCGTCCGAGCGGATGAAGCTGGACACGATGCCGCGCCCGTCCGACGCGCGCCGCACCACGGCCGCGCCCGCGCCGTCGCCGAACAGCACGCAGGTGGCGCGGTCGCCCCAGTCCACGATGGACGACATCTTCTCGGTGGAGACCACCAGCGCGATCTCGCCGCGGCCGGCGGCCAGGTGCCCCTCGGCCACGGACAGCGCGTAGATGAAGCCGGTGCACGCGGCCGAGACGTCCATCGCCGCCGCGTTGGTCGCGCCCAGCAGCGCCTGCATGTCGCAGGCGGTGGAGGGCAGCAGCCGGTCGGGCGTGGCAGTGGACAGCACGATCAGGTCGACCTCGCCGGGCTCCACGCCCGCCCGCTCCATGGCGATGCGCGACGCGCGCGCGCCCATCTCGGCGGCGCCCATGTCGTCCGACGCGATGCGCCGCTCGCTGATGCCGGTGCGCTCGCGGATCCACTCGTCGTCGGTATCGACGATCTTCTCGAGGTCCGCGTTGGTGAGGACGCGATCGGGCAGGTAGCGCCCGGTCGCGACGATCTCCACGATCGGCTTGGGCTTCTTCATCAGGCCTCCGGCGCCGTGTCCTCGCCTGCGCCGACCCGGACGCCCTCGACGAGCACGCGCTTCATGTCCGCGACCATACCCGTCTGTGCCGCCTGTACGGCGACGCGGATGGCGTTGGTGATCGCGCGCGGCGGCGAGCCGCCGTGACAGATGATCGAGATGCCGTCCACGCCCAGCAGCGGCGCGCCGCCGTACTCGGTGTAGTCCAGCAGGCGGAACACGCGGTCCAGGTGCACGTCCGCGTCCGTCTGCTCCAGCTCGCGGCGCAGCATGCGCACCATGACGGCGGCCACGGACTCGTAGAACTTGAGCAGCACGTTACCGGTGAAGCCGTCCGTGACCAGCACGTCGCACGCACCGGTGACGATGTCGCGGCCCTCGACGTTGCCGACGAAGTTGAGGCCGCTCGACTCGAGCAGGCGGTAGGTTTCGACCGCCAGTTCGTTCCCCTTCTCCGGCTCCTCCCCGATGTTGAGCAGGCCCACGCGCGGGCTTTCGCGCCGCAGCACGTCCTTGGCGTAGATGTGCCCCAGGCGCGCCCAGTCGACCAGATGGGACGGCTTGCTGTCCACGTTGGCGCCCGCGTCCAGCATGACGACCGGATGCTCGACGGCGGTCGGAAGGATGGTGGCGATGGCCGGGCGGTCCACGCCGGGCAGCGGGCGCAGCATCAGCAGCGACGCGGCCATCATGGCGCCGGTCGAGCCGGCGCTCACGAACGCGTCCGCGCCGCCCTGCTTCTGCAGGCCGAGCCCGACCACGATGGACGAGTCGCGCTTCTTGCGCACGGCCGTGACGGGCGACTCGCCCATCTCGATCCGCTCGGGTGCATCCACGACTTCGAGGCGGCCCGCAGGCGGCGATTCCTCGCACGCCTCCAGTGCCGCCTCGATCTCGTCACGTCGGCCGACCAGCACCAGCTGGAAGTCGCCCGGCACCTCTCGCAGCGCCGCCACGGCGCCCCGCACCTCCACTTCGGGGTGCCGGTCGCTGCCCATGGCGTCGAGCGCGATGCGCACTGGGTTCATTCGGCGCTGTCGGATTCGGCTAGAACTCTTCCGCCTCGACGACCTGCTCGTCCCGATAGGTGCCGCACGTCGGACAGACGCGATGCGGCAGCTTCGGGTCGCCACACTTCGGGCAGGCGGTCGTGTGCGCCGCCTCCGCCTTGTGATTGCCGCGGCGCTTCCGCTTCCGCTGCTTGCTTACCTTCTTCTTCGGGACCGCCATCGGATCCTCTCCGTCAGTCGAATTTCACACCCCTGAGCGCCGCCCAGCGGTCGTCGCCCGTGGCCTCGCCGCACTCGCAGTCCGTCTCGTTGCGGTTCACACCGCACTGCGGGCACAGCCCCCGGCACTCGTCCCGACACTGCGGGAACGCCGGTAATGCCAGCGCCACCTGCTCGCGCAGCGCCGGACCCAGGTCCAGCTCACCGCGCTCGGGCAGCGGGTAGACGTCGCCTTCCCCTGCCCCCAGCTCGCCCGGCTGCGCCTCGTAGTACAGGCCCAGCTCCAGGTCCACCGGCGTTTCCAGCGGCACCAGGCAGCGCCGGCACTCCTGCGCCAGCGCGCCGCTCACGGTCCCGCGGGCGAGCACGTCGCCCTTGCTCCCTACCGGCTGCAGCCGGAACCGTACCCGGACCGGCCCGCCGAAGCGGAAATCCAGCCCGTTCCACAGCCCGGCGTCGGCCGGGATGCTCTCGTCCAGGACCAGCTCCCCCTCGCGGGACAGCCGGCCGAGATCGACCGTGAGCATAGCCGCGTAATCTCGCGTCCGGTGCGGGCGAATGTCAACTCCGGGCGGCGCTTACACCACCCGGGCTCGCTGAGCGTGACGGGCCCCGCGCCGAGCGCGTGGCCCCTGCACGCCCGCCGGGCGGCGCCTCAGCGGCGCGTGCCCAGCGTCTCCGCCTCGGCGAAGAAGAAAGCGCCCTCGCGGCGCGCGTTCTCGTCGGAGTCCGAGGCGTGGATGGCGTTGCGTTCCTTGGACTCGGCGAAATCCGCACGGATCGTACCCTCCGCAGCCTCCGCGGGATCGGTCGCGCCGATCACGTCGCGCAGCGTCTTCACCGCGTCGTCCCGCTCCAGCAGCGCCGGCACGCAGGGTCCCGAGGTCATGAACTCGACCAGCGAGCCGTAGAACGGCCGCTCCCGGTGCACGGCGTAGAACTCCTCCGCCTGTGCCCGGCTCAGGTGCATCATGCGCAGCGCGCGGATGCGGAACCCCTTCTCCTCCAGCCGCCCCAGGATGCGCCCCGTGTAGCCACTCCTGACCGCGTCAGGCTTGATGATCGTCAGCGTCGTATCCATTTCAACTCTCGAAGTGCGAAGTGCAAAGTGCGTTTTTTCCCGGCGCCGCCAGCCGCCCTCCCCGCGGCCGCAGGCCGCCTCCCCGCGCCGCAGGCGCCTCCCCGCGAGCGCAGCGAGCCGTCCCGCGAGCGCAGCGAGCCGTCAGCGGCCGAACAGCTTCCGGATGATGTCGGTCCGGGTCAGGATGCCGGTCAGGGTGCCCTCGCGGACGACGGGCATCTGCTCGACGTTCTTGTTGATCATCATGGTGGCGACCTCGTTCAGCCCCATCTCCTCGGAGATGCAGAGAACGGAACGGCTCATGATGTCGCGGATGCGATGGTCGCGCAGCGCCGCGGCCTTCTGTGCGTTCTCCGCCTCGTCGCCGGCGCGCGGGATCTGCGGCAGCAGTGCGGACATCAGTTCGCGGTCGGTGACGATGCCGAGCACCTCTCCCTTCTCCCCGACCACGGGCAGCGCGGCGACGCGGCGGCGCACCATCAGGTCCACCGCCTCGCGGGCGGACTGCTCGGGCGAGACGCTCCACACGTTGTGGCTCATGATGTCGCGCACGACCAGCCGCGGCTGCACGCGCGCGTCGCGCAGTTCGGGCAGGTCGAGCACCTCCTGCGCGTCCTTCGCCTGCACCAACCGGTCGATCAGGCCGGGATGCCCCTCGAGGGTGCGCGTCAGCGTCGACACGGTCTGCAGGTAGAGCGTGGCTGCCTCGCGCGGCGCGAGCACCAGCACGATGACCTGGGGCCGCAGCGCGCCGCCCGTCTCGGGCGCCGGGATCGGCGCCTGCGCGACGCCGACGGCCATGGTCAGGTCGGCGACCGCGTCGGTGCGGAAGTGCGGCAGCACGACGCGATCACCGAGTGCGACGACGTCGCGGATGCGCGTGTCCGCCAGCATGCGCCGCACGGCGGCCGCGTCGCGGATCAGGCCGCGCTCCGCGAGGCGCTCGACCATGTGGCCGAGCGCCTCGCGCAGGCTGGCGCCCTCGACGGGAATGACCACCCGGTCCGGCGAAAGCAGGTCGCGCAGGTTCATGGGCGCGCGCTCCGACGGGGTCAGAGCGCCTCCTGCACCAGACCGACCACGTCGGACGGCTTGCGCATGACGGCGATGCCGCAGTCGCGGAACGCCTCCATCTTCTCCTCGGCGGTGCCGGCGGAGCCGCTGATGATGGCGCCCGCGTGGCCCATGCGCCGTCCCGGCGGCGCGGTCTGCCCGGCGATGAAGCCGACCACCGGCTTGGTCACGTGCTCGCGCACGTACTCGGCGGCCTGCTGCTCATCGGTGCCGCCGATCTCGCCGACCATGACGATGGCGTCCGTCTCGTCGTCGGCCTGGAAGGCTTCCAGGCAGTCGATGAAGTTGGTGCCGATGATGGGATCACCGCCGATGCCGACGCAGGTGCTCTGGCCGAGCCCCACGTTGGTGAGCTGGTAGACCAGCTCGTAGGTCAGCGTGCCGGAGCGCGAGACCACGCCGATCGAGCCCTCCTTGACGATGCTGCCCGGCATGATGCCGACCTTGCTCTTGCCCGGCGAGAGCAGCCCCGGGCAGTTGGGCCCCAGCAGCCGCGCGCCCTTCTCCTGCACGAACGGATAGACGCGCGCCATGTCCAGCACCGGGATGCCCTCGGTGATCGCGACGATGAAGCCGATGCCGGCCGCCGCGGCCTCCATGATCGCGTCCGCCGCGAACGCGGGCGGCACGTAGATCACACTGGTGTTGGCGCCGGTCGCCTCGACGGCCTGTTCCATGGTGTCGAAGATCGGACAGCTGGTGCCGTCCGGCCCGTCGAAGTCCTGGCCGCCCTTGCCGGGCGTGACGCCGCCCACGACCTGCGTGCCGTACGCCATCATCTCGCGGGCGTGGAACGAGCCGTCCCGGCCCGTGATGCCCTGCACGATCAGGCGCGTGTTCTCGTTGATGAAGATCGACATTTATCTGGCTCCCGCCTCGCTGCCCACCATTTCCACCGCGCGCTGCACCACCTCGTCCATCGAGGTGGATGCCTTGAAGCCCGCGCCTTCCAGGATCTCGACCGCCTCTTCCTCGTTGGTGCCGGTCAGCCGGATCACGATCGGCACCTCGATGTCGATGCGCTTCGTGGCCTCGACGATGCCGTTGGCCACGTCGTCGCAGCGCGTGATGCCGCCGAAGATGTTGAAGAGGATGACCCGCACGTTGGGGTCGGAGGTGATGATCTTCAGCGCGTTGACGACCTTGTCCGGATTCGACGAGCCGCCGATGTCCAGGAAGTTGGCCGGCTCGCCGCCGTAGAACTTGATCAGGTCCATGGTCGCCATGGCCAGCCCCGCGCCGTTGACCACGTTGCCGATGTTGCCGTCCAGCTTGATGAACGTGAGGCCGGCCTCGCGCGCCCGGATCTCGGCCTCGGGCTCGCCCGCGTCGTCGCGCAGCGCCGCCACGTCCTTGCGGCGGAACAGCTCGTTGTCGTCGATGTTCATCTTGGCGTCGATCGCCTTGACCTCGCCTTCCGGCGTGGTGATCAGCGGGTTGATCTCGGCCAGCGACGCGCCGGACTCCACGAACGCCTGGTAGAGCTGCATCATGATGCGCGCCGCCGCGCGCTGCTGCTTGAGGTCGTCGTAGAGCGCGGTGGCCAGACCGTACGCCTCGTAGGGCTGCATGCCGTAGCGCGGATCGACGGCCAGGCGCCGGATCGCGTCCGGGTTGGTCGCGGCGACCTCCTCGATGTCGACGCCGCCCTCGCGGCTGACCATGAAGACGGCGCGCTTGGACGCGCGGTCCATGATCACGCCGACGTAGGCCTCGCTGGCGATGTCCTCGGCGGGCGTGACCAGCACCTTCTCGACGGTCAGCCCCTTGATGTCCATGCCGAGGATCTTCGACGCGTGCTCGCGCGCCTCGGCCGCGTTCTTGGCGAGTTTGACGCCGCCCGCCTTGCCGCGGCCGCCCGCGTGCACCTGCGCCTTGACGACGACCATGCCGCCGTACTGCTTCGCGAGCCGCTCGGCCTCGTCGGCCGTCGTCGCCACCTCGCCGGGCGGCACCGGCACGCCGTGCGCGCGCAGGATGTCCTTCGCCTGGTATTCGTGGATGTTCATGATGTCTCTCGTCGATTAGTCCGCTCGGTCCGCGACGATGCGCGTGCCGGCGCTTCCCTGCACCGCTTCCAGTCCCTGCTCCAGGTCGGCGATCAGCGCCTGCCGCCCCGGTTTCCCACGCACGAATGCGACCGCCGCCTGCACCTTGGGCAGCATGCTGCCCCTGCCGAGCGCGCCATCGGCGATCATCGCCTCGGCGTCGGCCACGGTCATTTCGCGCACCAGCTCCTGCCGCTCCGTGCCGAAGCCGCGCATCACGCCCTCGACGTTGGTCAGGATCAGCAGCGTGCTGGCGCCGATCTCGTCCGCCAGCACCTGCGCCGCGCGGTCCTTGTCCACCACCGCGTCCACCCCTTCCAGCGCGCCGTTCTCCATGCGGTAGGCGGGGATGCCGCCGCCGCCCGCCGCGATGACGATCACGCCCTGCTCGACCAGGTGCCGGATCTCGTCGCGCTCGATGATGCCGATCGGCGCCGGCGAGGGCGCGAGCCTTCGCCACGCGCCGTCGCGCTCCTCGACGGCGTATCCCAGCTCGTCGCGCAGCGCGAGCGCGTCCGCCTGCTCCAGCTTCCGGCCGATCGGCTTGATCGGCTCCATGCCCGCGGGCGGCGGCTCCACCAGCGTCTGCGTGACCAGCGTGACCGTGTGCCGCCGGACGCCCTCGCGGCGCAGCGCGTTCTGCAGCGACTGCTGCACCATGTAGCCGATCCAGCCGGCGGTCCCCGCGACCAGCACGCCCAGCGGGAAGACCGGTCGCGCGTTGCGCGCCAGCTCCTGGCGCAGCAGCTCGTCGCCGATCTGCGGGCCGTTGCCGTGCACCACGGCGATGCGCCACCCCTCCCGGGCCATGGCCACGATGGGCGCCAGGCTCTCGCGCGTGTGGGCGAACTGCTGATGGATGTCGCCCGCCTCGTTCGGCTCGCTCAGCGCGTTGCCCCCGAGCGCGACCACGACGGAGGGCGGCGTGCCCCCCTCGCTGGCCGGCGGCATCATACGGGGGCGGCTCCGACGCGGCAACCCGCGCTCGTGCAACGATTTCCGACTCGACTGCTCATGTCATTCCTCCTCCCCGGTCGACCAGCGCTCGAGCAGCCGCCGCAGCGCGTCCATCTCCTCCCCGTAGCCGGCCCAGTCGCCCTGTCGCAGCCGGTCCTCGGCGCGGTCCAGCAGCTCCAGCGCGCGCACGGGCCTGGGCCCGAGTGCTGCGGAGGGCGGCACCAGCGCATCGTCCTGCGCGCCCAGTTCCTCCCCCAGCGGCGCGGGCACCGGCGCGGCGTCGGGCCCGGCACGCAGCGCCGTGATCGCCTCGGGCAGCGTCGGCCGCATCACCACGGAGCGGCCGTCGCTGACCAGCACGCGCTGCAGCTGCGGGATCGCGTTCTCCTCGGCCGACAGGAAGAGCGGCTGCATGTAGAGCAGCCCGCCCTGGACGGGGACCACGCGCAGGTGGCCCAGGTGGACGGTGCTGCCGGCGCGACGCCAGAGCGTGAGCTGCTGCGAGATGCGCGCATCGGCCTCGATGTTCGCCTGGATCTGGCTGGGCCCCGGCACCTGCTGGTCTGGCGGCAGCACGAGCAGCCGCAGCGCGCCGTAGTCGGGCGGATCGCTGCGGGCGACCAGCATGCCGGTCATGTTCTGCCGCTCGCGCGCGACGAAGGGCAGCGTGAGCAGGAACTCGGGCTGCTCGCGTCCGGGCAGCGGCGCCAGGATGTAGGTGGGCTGGTAGGGTCTGAGCCCGCCCTCGGGCACGACGGTGCGGCTGACCTCCCAGACGTCCTGCCCCGAGTAGAACACGGACGCGGACTGGACGTGGTACTCCCCGAGCAGCCGCGCCTGCGCCTCCATGAACAGGCTGGGGTAGCGCAGGTGTTCGCGCAGGTCGTCCGGCATCTCGTCGATCGGGCGGAACAGCCCGGGGAAGCCTGCAGCGTACGTCCGCGAGAGCGGCTCGGCCGGATCCAGCAGGTACATGCGCACGTCGCCGGTCACCGCGTCCACGGTCGCCTTCACGGCGGCGCGCATGTAGCGCACCTCGCGCGACTCGCTGATCGCCAGCGGCCGGGACAGCGGGTAGCGGTCGCTGGCGGTGTAGCCGTCCAGCACCCAGACGATGCGGCCGTCGTGGACGACCGGGTGCGCCTCGGGATCCCAGAGCAGGAACGGCGCGAGCGCGCGCAGCCGCTCGTGCAGCAGGCGCCGGAACACGAAGCGGCTCTGGTCGGTCAGCTCGGTCGAGAAGAGCAGGTTCTTGTCGCCGAAGCGCCAGGCGAACGCGCCCACGCGCAGCAGCGACGAGAGCTGGACGCCGTCCGGGAAATCGACGCCGGGCGTGCCCGCGAACGCCGAGTCGCGGCCGGGCACCAGCACCACGTAGCCGTCCATGATCTCGCCGAAGAACACGCTGGGCCGCGTCAGCTCCAGCTCCGGCGGCGCGCCGGGCGCGCGCTCGATCGGGTCCATGTTGGCGATCCAGGTGACCGGCTCGCCCTCGGCGTCGACCTCGGCGACGGGTGAGACCAGCGCGCCCATGCCGCGCACGTACTGCGGGTTCAGCCGCAGCGTCTGCCAGGTGCGCGACGGCGCGGCCACGCCTTCCTGCGTCAGTTCGCGCACCGCGATGGCGACCTGGCTGCGGTCGCCCTCCGGGCCGTAGCGGTCGTAGTCGAAGCGCGGGAACGTGTAGAAGCTGCGGAACGTCTGCGTCACCTCGAACGCGTCGCGCAGCTGGTCCAGGTCCCAGCGCGGCAGGCCGGCCACGGTCGCGGCGTCCACGCCGCCCGCGCCGGGCGCGTAGTCCAGCCGCTCCGGCTCCACGCGGTCCAGGCCGTAGGCGTGCCGCGTCGCGGCGATGTTCCACTCGATGTAGGGCGCCTCGCGCGCCAGCTCGTTCGGCTCGACCTGGAACCGCTGCACCAGCCCGGGCAGCGCCTGGCCGAGCACGAGCCCGCCCAGCACCAGCGCGCCCATGCCCAGCGCGGGCGCCAGCCAGGAGCGGCGCCGCGCGCCGTGCACGATGGTCGCCGCCGCGGCGATCGACAGCAGCAGCACGCCCCAGCGCGCGGGCAGCCGCGCGCGCACGTCCGTGTAGCCCAGCGAGCCGGCGATGCCCTGCCCGTGCAGCAGCAGGTCGTAGCGCGACAGCCAGAACGCCGCGCCGATCAGCACGACCACGGCGGCCAGCAGCGAGGCCAGGTGCACCAGCGCGACCGGGAACACGGTGACGCGGTTCTGGTCCCAGCGGATCGACCCGGTCATCACGTAGCCGATGCCGGACAGCACGGCGATCCACAGCACCAGCAGCAGCAGGTAGGCCAGCAGGTGCTCCAGCACCGGCATGGTGAAGACGTGGAAGCCCAGGTCCCGGCCGAAGAGCGGGTCGTCGATGCCGAACGCGGCGTGCCGGCCCCAGAAGTAGACGTCCATGGCCGCGCGGCCGTCGAACGCGACTTCGGCCAGCCACCAGCCGGCCAGCAGCGATGCGATCGCGGCGCCGAGCACCACCGCGCGGCGCGGGATCTTCTCCGCGATCTCGATGTTGCCGTAGCGCCGCCGCACGTGTACCGGCCCGATGCGGCGCACCACCCACCACAGGTTGGCGTAGACGATGGCCGCGCCGATCAGCGCAGCCAGGGTGCGGACGGTGGTGACCGCGGCGATGCGCCGCCAGTAGACGCTGCCGTAGCCGAGCCCGCCGAACCAGAGCGTTTCGGTGTACAGCGTGACCGCGATGCGGCCGCCGATCAGCAGGGCGAGCAGGAGTACGCCGGCCGCGATCAGCAGCCGGCGCGTCCGGCGGCTCATCGGCCGACCGCGACTCCCTGCGCCCGCAGCCAGTCCTCGAAGGTGCCGCGGATCTTCTCGAGGCGCTCGGCGTCACGCGCCTCGAAGCGCAGCACCAGCACCGGCTGCGTATTGGAGGCGCGCAGCAGCCCCCAGCCGCCGTCGAACAGGACGCGCGCGCCGTCCACGTCGATCACGTCGTGGTCGCGCTTGAAGTGCGCGACCGCGTCCTCGACGATGTCGAACTTGCGCTCCTCCGGCACGTCCACGCGCAGCTCGGGCGTCGAGACGTACTGCGGGAACGCGTCCGTGTGCGCCGAGATCGGCTCTTCCCAGCGCGCCACCATCTCCGTGATGCGGCAGGCGCCGAACAGCGCGTCGTCGTAGCCGTAGTAGTCCTCGGCAAAGCAGATGTGGCCGGAAAGCTCGCCCGCGATGGGCGCGCCCGTCTGCTTCATCCGCTCCTTGATCAGCGAGTGCCCCGTCTTCCACATGACCGGTCGGCCGCCCGCCTTCTCGAACACCTCGGGCACGGCCTGCGAGCACTTCACGTCGAAGATCATCTCGGCGCCCGGGCCGTGGCGGTCGATGTAGTCGAGGCCGTAGAGCAGCAGCAGGATGTCGCCGCGCACGATGCGCCCCTTCTCGTCCACCACGCCGATGCGGTCCGCGTCGCCGTCGAAGGCGATGCCCAGGGCGGCGCGCTCGGACTTCACGCGGTCGATCAGGTCGACCAGGTTCTCGTCCACGACCGGATCCGGGTGGTGGTTCGGGAACGTGCCGTCCGACTCGCAGAACAGCGGCACCACGTCCGCACCGATGCGCTCGAGAAGGTCCACGGCCACCAGCGAGCCCGCGCCGTTGCCGCAGTCGACCACGACCTTGACCGGCTCCTCGAGCGAGAACTTGCCGCCGACCTCGTCCAGGTACGGCCCGATCACGTCGTGCGTCTCGAGCCCGCCCTGCCCCGTGGCGTAGTCGCGCCGCTCGATGCGCTCGCGCAGACGCTGGATCGTCTCGCCGTAGATCGAGCCGTCCCGCGCAACCATCTTGAAGCCGTTGTACTCCGGCGGGTTGTGCGAGCCCGTGATCTGGAGCCCGCCGTCCGTGTCGAAGTGCTTGGTGGCGTAGTACAGCAGCGGCGTGGGCACGGTCTCGACGAACAGCACGTCCACGCCGACCGCGCGCAGCCCGGCGATCACGCCCTCGGCCAGCTCGGGGGAGGTGGGGCGGTTGTCGTGGCCCAGCGCGACGCGCAGCCGCTCGCGGCCGCCGCCCGCCCGGTCGCCCAGGCGCGCACGCAGCTCGGAGCCGAACGCGCGGCCGATGTCCTCGGCCACACTGCCGCCCAGGTCCTCCGCCACGATGCCTCGGATGTCGTACTCACGGAAAATATGCGGATTCACTGCGTTACCTCAGGTATGTGTCAGCGGCCGGCCGTGATGGCGGCGAGCGGCGCGCGCGCCAGGTCCAGCGCGCTCTGCTCCGCCCATTCCAGCACCGGTCCCGGCAGCACGAAGAGCAGGATGATCGTCGCGGCAGCGGCGGCGAGGCCGAAGCGGAGCGCCGGTGCGACGTGCACGTCGGCGTGGCTCTCACGCGACGGCGACTCGCGGAACCACATGTACCAGGCCACGCGCAGGTAGTAGTAGTACGAGACCACGGAGGTCAGCACGAGCACGACGGCCAGTCCGGCCAGCCGGCTCTCCAGCGCCGAGCGCAGGATGAAGACCTTGCCGATGAAGCCCGCGGTCAGCGGGAATCCCGCCAGCGAGAGCAGGAACACCGTCATGGCGATGGCCAGGAACGGGCGCTCCCACCCCAGCCCCGCGTAGGCGTCCAGGTCCGTGCGCCGCTCCCCTTCCCGGCCCACGGCCAGCAGCACACCGAACGCGCCGATGGTCATGACCGTGTACGCCACCAGGTAGAACAGGAACGCCGCGGCACCCGAGATGTTGCCGGCCGCCAGCGCGACCAGCAGGTAGCCCGCGTGCGCGATGCTGGAGTACGCCAGCATGCGCTTCACGTCCGTCTGCGCCAGCGCGACCAGGTTCGCGCCGATCATGGTGACCACGGCCAGGATCGTGACCGCGTCCGCCCAGCTCTCGTACAGCCCGGGCAGCGCGGTCAGGAACACGCGCAGGAACGCCGCGAACGCCGCCGCCTTCACCGCCGCGGCCATGAACGCCGTGATCGGCGCCGGCGCGCCCTGGTAGGCGTCCGGCGTCCACATGTGGAACGGCACGGCCGCCACCTTGAACGCGAAGCCGGTCAGCAGCAGCGCCGCGCCGGCCACCAGCATGCCGTTGGCGCCCAGCCCGTCGATGCCGACCACCATGGAGACCAGCGCCAGGTTGGTCGTGCCCGCGCCGCCGTAGACCAGCGCGATGCCGAACAGAAAGAACGCGCTGGAGAAGGCGCCCAGCAGGAAGTACTTGAGCGCACCCTCCCCCGACTTCCGGTCGCGCCGGTTCAGCCCCGTCAGCACGTACACGGCGATGGACATGAGCTCCAGGCCCAGGAACATCACCATCAGGTCGCGGCTGCCGGCAAAGAACATCATGCCGACGGTGGCGAACATCACGAGCACGTACAGCTCGCCCAGACTCATGTGCTGCTCGCGGAAGTAGCGGTCCGAGATCAGCACGAACAGCGCGGCCGCGAGCAGGAACAGGTAGTTCGAGAAGACGCGGAACCCGTCCAGCGCGATCACGCCCGTGATCGAGGTCTCCTGCAGTCCGGCGGTCCACGCGTTGGCCACGCCGGCCAGCACGATGCCGGCCAGCGTCAGCCACGGGATCATCGGGCTGGACGGCTCGCTGCGGTCGCCCTTCTGGAACACGTCCACCAGCAGCACCAGCATCGCCCAGAACGAAAGCACCGCCTCGGGCATCAGCACCCACAGGTAGTGCAGCTGGCTGGAATAATCGATCAGCATCGTCGCCTACCGCTCCACCGCCGTCAGCACCACCGGCCCGGCCGCCCTGGCCTGCGCCGAAAGCCCCGCCCGTCCCCGTACCTGCACCACAGGCGCCTCCGCCTGCGCCTCCGCCTCCGCCTCCGCCTCTACCTGCGCCTCCACCCGCGCCTCCGCCTGCGCCTGCGCCTGTTCGTGCGCCGCAGGCGCACGAACGATCGGCCCCGTCGCGCGCCGGGCCTCGACCTGCTCGATCAGCTGCTGCACCGACGTCTCCGTGCGCTCCAGGAACGGCTTCGGATAGATGCCCATCCACAGCATGAGGATCACGAGCGGCGCGAGCACGGCCAGTTCGCGGCGGTCCAGGTCGGGCAGCGCGCGGTTCTCCTCGCGTTCCACCTCACCGAACCACATGCGCTGCACCATGGGCAGCATGTAGTAGGCGGCGAAGATGACCCCGGTGGACGCGATCAGCGCCACCCACGGGTGCGTCTGGAACGTGCCGAGCAGCGCCAGGAACTCGCCCACGAAGCCGCTCGTCCCGGGCAGGCCGATGCTGGCCAGCGCGGTCAGCACGAAGATGGTGGCGAACATCGGCATCACGGCGGCCAGCCCGCCGAACTCGGCGATGGTGCGCGTGTGCCGTCGCTCGTACAGCATGCCGAGCAGGAGGAACATCGCGCCCGTGGATGCGCCGTGGGACAGCATCACGATCATGGCGCCCTGGATGCCCTGCAGCGTCAGCGCGAAGATGCCGAGCACCACGAAGCCCATGTGCGCCACGGACGTGTAGGCGATCAGCTTCTTGGCGTCCGGCTGCACCGCCGCGACCCAGGCGGCGTAGATGATGCCGATCAGCCCGAGCACCATCATCGCGCTCACGGCGGCCGCGTCCGTGGCGACCTCCGGGAACAGCGGCAGCAGGAAGCGCAGGAATCCGTAGGTGCCCATCTTGAGCAGCACGGCGGCCAGCACGACGGATCCCGGCGTGGGCGCCTCCACGTGCGCGTCGGGCAGCCAGGTGTGCAGCGGGAAGACCGGCACCTTGATGGCGAACGCCAGCGCGAAGGCGACGAACAGCCAGATCTGCTCGCGGAAGGTCAGCGCCACGGTGAGCAGGTCCTCGAGCAGGAAGCTGACCTGCCCCGTCTGCGCGGCCAGCTTCCAGACCAGGAACAGGATCGCCACCAGCATGAGCAGCGAGCCCGCGGCCGTGAAGAGGAAGAACTTGATGGCCGAGTAGATGCGCCGCTCGCCGCCCCAGATGCCGATGATGAAGTACATCGGCACCAGCATCACTTCCCAGAACACGTAGAACAGGAACACGTCCAGCGCGACGAACACGCCGACGACGCCTGTCTCGAGCAGCAGCATCATCGCGTAGAACGCGCGCTCGCGCCGCTGGATGTAGCGGTAGGAGCCCAGGATCGCGATGGGCGTGAGCAGCGTGGTCAGCAGCACCAGCAGCACACTGATGCCGTCGATGCCGACCGCGTAGTGGATGCCCCAGGCCGGGATCCACTCGGCCGAGGACGCGAACTGGTAGTCGCCCACCGCCGGGTTGAACGCGAACCAGAGCGGCAGCGAGATCAGGAACTCGACGCAGGCCAGCGCGAAGGCCAGGTGCTTGGCGCGCGTCTCGTCCGCCGCCAGGACCAGGAACATGCCGACCAGCGGCAGGAAGACCAGCGCGTGCAGCACCCAGCCGCCGTAGCCGATCGTCTCGAGGAAACCGTTCATCGTATCGCTCTCCTCACAGCACGATCACGAGCAGCACGGCGACCACGCCGACCACCAGTGCGAACGCGTACGTGTTCAGGTTGCCCGTCTGCAGCCGCGACCCGGCGAAGCCGGTCATGCGCGAGCCGAGCCCGATCAGGCCGTTGACGATGCCGTTGTCGATGACCAGCTGATCGATCGCGCGCCAGGAGAAGCGGGACAGCCCGATCAGCGGGCGCACGATCGCGCGGTCGTACAGCTCGTCCACGTACCACTTGCGGTAGAGCACCTTCTTCAGCCCGCGCGGCTCGGCCGACTCGTCCGCCGGCTGATACTTCCAGCCGAGCACCAGCGCCGACGCGGCCACGATCACGGCCACGGCGATGGCGAACGAGATGCCGGCCCACAGCGCCTCCCCGCCACCGAACGGCGTCGCGTGCAGCGGCTCGCCCACGCGCTCGGCGAACAGCGCGTCCGCCTGCTGCGTGACCGGGTGCAGCCAGTCGTGCAGCCATTCGGAGCTGGGCACGATGCCGAGGAAGGTCTCCTCGATGGCGTGCGGCACGTTGATCCAGCCGCCCACCACCGACAGCATGGCCAGCGTGCCGAGCGGGATCAGCATGACCAGCGGCACCTCGTGCAGGTGTTCGCGCTCCCCCGCGCCCAGCCGCGTCTGGCCGTGGAAGGTCATGATCATCATGCGCGTCATGTAGAACGCGGTCAGCATCGCCGCGACCAGCGCCATGACCCAGAACAGCGTGAACCAGCCGGCGAACGGACCGACCGAGCGCGCCGCGGCCTGCCAGATGATCTCGTCCTTGGAGAAGAAGCCGGCGAAGGGCCACACGCCCGCGATGGCCAGCGTGGCGATCCACATGAACGCTGCCGTCCAGGGCATGAATTTCCTCAGCCCGCCCATGTTGCGCATGTCCTGCGCGTCCCACTTGCTGTGCGTGGCGTGCAGCGCGTGGTGCATGGCGTGGATCACGGCGCCGGAGCCCAGGAACAGCAGCGCCTTGAAGAACGCGTGCGTCATGAGGTGGAACACGCCGGCCGCGTACGCGCCGACGCCCACGCCGATGAACATGTAGCCCAGCTGCGAGACGGTGCTGTAGGCCAGCACCTTCTTGATGTCGTACTGGGCCAAGCCGATGGTCGCGGCGAAGAGTGCGGTCAGTGCGCCGATGCCGGCGACCGTGATGCTGGACACGGGCGCCATCGCGAACAGCACACTGCTGCGCGCCACCATGTAGACGCCCGCCGTGACCATGGTCGCCGCGTGGATCAGCGCGGAGACCGGCGTCGGACCGGCCATGGCGTCCGGCAGCCAGGTGTAGAGCGGGATCTGCGCGCTCTTGCCGGTGGCGCCCAGGAACAGGAACAGCGTGATCGCCGTGATCACCGCGCCGCCGTACTGGAAGCTGGCCGGCGCCGCCGCGAAGACCTCGGTGAAGTTCAGCGACCCGACGTTGGCGAAGATCATGAACATCGCCATCAGGAAGCCGAAATCGCCGATGCGGTTGACGATGAACGCCTTCTTGCCCGCGTCCGCGTTGGCGTTGTCCCTGAACCAGAAGCCGATCAGCAGATAGCTGCACAGCCCCACGCCCTCCCAGCCCACGAACATCAGCGGGAACGACGCGCCCAGCACCAGCACCAGCATGAAGAAGACGAACAGGTTCAGGTACGCGAAGTAGCGCGCGTACCCGGGGTCCGTCTTCATGTAGCCCACGCTGTAGACGTGGATCAGGAAGCCGACGCCGGTGATGATCAGCGTCATCAGCATGGACAGCGGGTCCAGCTGCAGCGCCGCGTCCACCTGCAGCTCCCCGACCGGCATCCACGAGAAGTAGGTCGCGATGAACGGCTCGTGCAGCTCGGCCGCGCGCAGACCCAGGAAGTTGATCACGGCCAGCACGAACGCCAGCCCGAGCACGCCCGGCCCCACCCAGCTCGGGATCGCCTTGCGCTCCGGCGCGCGGAACGCGGTCAGCCCGTTGATCACGAAGCCGAGCAGCGGCAGCAGCACGATCGCCCACAGCAGCGTCGGCTCGAAGTGCGCCGCGGCCTCCGCGCCGTGCGCCAGCGCGTCCGCGCCATGCGCCGCGGCTTCCGCGCCGGCCGCCTCCGCCGCGTGCTCCGCCCCTGCCGCCCCCTGCTCCGCCGCGTGCTGGATCAGCGCGGCCAAAGCTCCTGGAAGTCCCGTCACGCCTACCACCGCAGCAGGTTGAAGTTCTTCAGGTCCACCGATTCGGTGTGCCGGAAGATCGAGATGATGATCGCGAGCCCGACCGCGGCCTCGGCGGCCGCGACCGTCATCACGAAGAAGACGTAGATCTGGCCCTCGATGCCGACCACGCGGCTCAGCGCGACGAACGCCAGGTTCACGGCGTTGAGCATCAGCTCCACGCACATGAAGACGATGATCGCGTTGCGGCGGATCAGCACGCCGATCGTGCCGATCGTGAACAGCAGCCCGGACAGGAACAGCGTCGGCGTCAGCATCAGATCCGCCTCTTGGCGAGCAGCACGGCACCGACCGCGGCGACGAGCAGCAGGATCGAGGTCAGCTCGAAGGCGACGACCCAGTCCAGGAACAGCGGGTAGGCGATCGCGCCCACCGCGCCCAGTTCGCGGGTGGCCGCCTCGATGGCCAGACCCTCGCCCGCGGGCGCGACCATGGTCGTCTCGCCGAACGTGCGGAACAGCACCCAGCCGACCACGCCGGACACCGCGCCGCTCAGCGCGACCCACAGCGCGCTGCGCATGTCGCGCTGGTAGTCGTGCCCCAGGTTGAGCAGCATGATCGTGAACAGGAACAGCACCATGATCGCGCCGGCGTACAGGATCACCTGGATCGCCGCGACGAAGTGCGCGCCCAGCAGCACGTAGATGGCGGCCAGGCCGAAGAAGCTGAGCACCAGCGAAAGCAGGCTGCCGACCGGGTTGCGCAGCAGCACCATGCCCATGCCGCCGGCCACGGACAGGCCGGCGAACAGCCACCAGAGGATCGACTCGAAGGGCATGGTCTACTCCGAGAGCGGATCGCTGGGGTCCCACAGCGCCGTGACCGGATGGTCCTGCGCCATCAGCCGGTCCAGGTCGTAGACGAAGCGCTCGCGCGTGTATTCGGCGTTCTCGAAGTCCTGCCCGACGTGGATCGCCTCGACCGGACACACCTCCTGGCACATGCCGCAGAAGATGCAGCGGAACTCGTCGATCTCGTAGACGATCGGGTAGCGGTTGCCCTGGTCGTCCTCACCCGGCACCAGCCGGATGCAGTTGGACGGGCAGATGGTCGGGCACAGACCGCACGCCACGCACTTGGGCCGGCCGTCCGCGTGCACCTCCATGCGGTGCGTGCCGCGCCAGCGCGGCGCCAGGTCCAGCGGCTCGTCCGGGTACTGCCGCGTCTTCTTCTCGGTGCGGACCATGTGCCGGAACGTCAGCGCCATGCCCTTCAGCGTGGCGCGCAGATACGACGTGCTGTTCTCCGGCCGCCGCAGTGTCTTTACCGTAATCGCCATCGTCAGATCACCATGTGCCGGGTGCGCCCTCGCCGGTATCGGAGCCCGCCATGGCCGGCTCGCTATCGGCCTTGCGCGTGTCCAGCACGTGCTCGCCGACGGGGCGGCGCTGGACCTCCCTGCGGTAGCTCGAGCCGGCGATCACGCGGTCGCGGTCGATGAACCAGAGGAAGACGAACAGCGCGAGCGTGTTGACCACGGTCAGGATCAGCCCGTACAGGAAGCCGTAGTCCAGACCGATGCCGTCCAGGATCAGGATCTCGGTGCCGGTCAGCAGGATGAAGCCGAGCGCGGTCGGCAGCATCACCTTCCAGCCCAGGTGCATGACCTGGTCGTAGCGGAAGCGCGGCACCGTCCAGCGCACCCACATGAACAGGAACACGAAGAACAGCGTCTTCAGCGTGAACGCGCCGAAGGTGAGCAGCGTCTTCCACCAGGCCGGCTCGGCGCCCGCGACCACGCCCGGCGCGACGACCAGCATGTCGTCGCCGTTCCAGAACGGGATGTCCCAGCCGCCCAGGAACAGCGTGGCCATCAGTGCGGAGGCCGTCAGCAGGTGCGCGTACTCGGCGATGAAGAACATCGAGAACTTCATCGACGAGTATTCGGTGTGGTAGCCGGTGACCAGCTCGGACTCGGCCTCGGGCAGGTCGAAGGGCAGCCGGTTGGTCTCCGCGAACGACGAGACCACGAACAGGAAGAATGCGAGTCCCAGCGGGAACGCGAACCACCAGCCCAGCCCCTCCTGCTGGTACCACACCATCTGCGTCAGCGTCACGTTGCCGACCAGCATGAAGAGCGGGATCAGGCTCATGCCGAGCGCGACCTCGTAGCTGACCATCTGCGCCGACGCGCGCAGCCCGCCCAGGAACGCGTACTTGCTGTTGGACGCCCAGCCGGCCATGACCACGCCGTAGACGCCCAGGCTGGACAGCGCCAGCACCAGCAGGATGCCGATCGGCACGTCGGCCACGATCATGTCCACCAGCCCCCACGGCGTCGGCAGCGGCGCCGCCCACGGGATCACCGCGAACAGCACCAGCGCCGGCGTGATGGCCAGCGCGGGCGCCAGGATGAAGTACGTCATCGACGCCTCACCCGGGTACGTCTCCTCCTTCACGATGTTCTTGAGGCCGTCCGCGATCGGCTGCAGCAGGCCGCCCGGTCCGACGCGGTTGGGACCGAGCCGGTCCTGGATCCACGCGCTGATCTTGCGCTCGGCCAGCGTCAGCATGGCCACGGTGACCATGACCACGCCGAACGCCGCCAGGATCTTGATGCTGGACGCGACCAGGAAGCCGGTATCGCCCAGCGCCCCGATCTCGTGCAGCCGGTAGCCGTCCAGCTGCATCATGCCGCGCCTCCCGCGCCGGCGCCGGTACCTGCGTTCGCGCCTGCCCCGGCGCCCACGCGCTGCGCGGTCGATACCGGCAGCCCCTGCGTGCCCAGCGAGGCGTAGGTCAGGCCGCCGTAGGCGTCGTGCAGCTCGCCCATGCGCAGGAACGCGTCGGCCACGGTGGCGGGCGCGGCCGCGTCGCCCAGGCCGGCCAGGATCACGCCCAGCACCTGCCAGGCGGGCCGCGCCAGCGCGGGTCCGCGCAGCGCCGGCCAGAAGCGCTGCACGCGGTCCAGCGCGTTGGTGAACGTGCCCTCCTGCTCGGCGTAGGTCGTGACCGGCAGCAGGAAGTCGGTCTCGGCGTCCAGCGGCCCGGCCTCGGTGGCCAGGTGCACGACCAGCGCGTCGCCGAAGGCGCGCGGCTCGACGTCGGCCAGCGTGTCGCCCAGCACCAGCACCACGTCGGCGCCGCCCGCGAGGCCGCCCCGGCCGTCGTCGTCACCGACGCGGCGGAAGCCCAGGATGTCCAGGCCGCGCACGTTGGCCGCCAGGTCGCGCCGGCGCGTCAGCTCCGGGAAGCCCGGGCAGACGTCCTCGCTTTCGGCGCGCGGCGAGCGGTAGACCGCGGACGCGTTGTTGCCGCCCACGCGCTGCGCCAGCCGCAGCAGCAGCGCGTTGTCCTCGTTGGCGTGGTACGGCGAGCCGACGGCCAGCACCTTCGCGCCCTGCCCGACGCCCTGCAGCCGGTCGACCAGCGCGACGATGGCGTCCTGCCAGCTGAGCGCGCCCGCCTCGGCGGCGGTGCGACGGTCGCGCACGCGCGGCGCGTCCACGCGCGCGGCCGAATTCAGCCACTCGTAGTTGTAGCGGCCGTAGTCGCACATCCAGTACGAGTTGACTTCCGGGTTCGCGCGCGGGCGCAGCCGCTGCACCAGGTTGTCGCGCACGTCGATGTTGACGCTGCAGCCGTTGGAGCAGGACGCGCACACGGACGGCGCGCGGTCCAGGTCCCACACGCGCGCCTTGTGGTGGAAGTCCTTCGACAGCAGCGCGCCGACCGGGCAGATGTCGATGATGTTGCCGGCGAAGGGCGAGCCGTCCAGCCCCTCGTCGAAGAAGGTGTCGATCACCGAGCGGTTGCCGCGCTGCACCACGCACAGCCGGTCGTCCACCGCGATCTCGCGCATGAAGCGCACGCAGCGCGTGCACATGATGCAGCGGTCGCCGTCGTAGACGATGTTGCCGCCGAAGTCGTCCTGCCCGAGCACGCGCTTGGGCTCGATCGAGCGGCCGTGCTTGCGCCCCTCGGCGTGCACGTAGTCCTGCAGCTTGCACTCGCCGCTCTTGTCGCAGACCGGGCAGTCCAGCGGGTGGTTCTGGAGGTAGAACTCCAGCACGCCCTGCCGCGCCTCCTTCGGCTTGGCCGCCTCGGTGCGGATCACCTGCCCGTCGCCGACCGGCGTCACGCACGCCGGCTGCAGCTTGGGCGCGCCCTCCACCTCGACCAGGCACATGCGGCACATCGCCGGCGCGGACAGCCCGGGATGGTAGCAGTAGTGTGCGATGCCGATGCCCGCCTCCTCGGCGGCCTCGATGATCCGCGTGCCCTTGGGCACCGTGATCTCGCGGCCGTCGATGGTGGCGGTGACGGTTTCCTGCTGCGTCTTGGTGTCTGCCATTTCGTGAGGCTCTAGGCTCTGGGCGCTAGGCTCTAGTGGGCGGCGGCCGCCGGTTCGTCCGCCGCGACGCCCTGCGTGTCCGCCGCGGCCTGGATGCGTGCGTCGTACTCGTCCCGGAACTTGGCGATGCTGCTGGCCACGGGCGCCGCGGCCGAATCGCTCAGCACGCAGATGGTCGTGCCCGTCATGTTCTTGCCCAGGTCCAGCAGCGTGTCGATGTCGTCCGGGCGGCCCATGCCGTGCTCGATGCGCCACAGGATGCGGCCCATCCACGCCGTGCCCTCCCGGCAGGGCGTGCACTGGCCGCACGACTCGTGGGCGTAGAAGTCCACCATGCGGCGCACCGCCTTGACCATGTCCGTGGTCTCGTCCATCACGATCACGGACGCCGTGCCCAGCATGGTGCCCGCCGCGGCCACCGACTCGTAGTCCATGTCGATGTCGATCTCGTCCGCCGACAGGATCGGCACGGAGCTGCCACCCGGGATCACCGCCTTCAGCTCGCGGTCGCCCTCGATGCCGCCGCACACGTCGTAGATCAGGTCGCGCAGCGGAAAGCCCAGCGGCAGCTCGTAGTTGCCGCGGCGCTTCACGTGGCCGCTCACGTTGAACAGCTTGGTGCCCGTCGACTTCTCCGTGCCCCACTGCCGGAACCACTCGCCGCCGTGCTTCACGATGTGCGGCACCGCGCACAGCGTCTCCACGTTGTTGATCGTGGTCGGCGCGCCGAACACGCCCACCGCGGCCGGGAACGGCGGCTTGATGCGCGGCTGGCCACGGCGGCCCTCCAGCGAGTTCATCAGCCCCGTCTCCTCGCCGCAGATGTAGGCGCCCGCGCCCAGGTGCAGCGTCACGTCGATGCGGGGCCCGCGGCCCAGCACCTTCTCGCCCGCGATGCCCGCCTCGTACGCCTCCGCGATCGCCTTGCCCACGATCTGCGCCGGCTCGAAGAACTCGCCGCGCGAGTAGATGTAGACGTGCTCCGCGCGCATCGCGTACGCGCCGATCAGCGAGCCCTCGATCAGCTGGTGCGGCGTCCAGCGCAGCAGCTCACGGTCCTTGAACGCGCCCGGCTCCGACTCGTCCGCGTTGATGACCAGGTAGTGCGGCCCCTTCTTCTCCTTCGGCATGAAGCTCCACTTCACGCCCGTCGGGAAGCCCGCGCCGCCACGGCCGCGCAGACCACTCGACTTGACCGTCTCCACCACCTCTTCCGGCGACATGCCCAGCGCCTTCTCCAGCGCCTGGTAGCCGCCGCGCGCACGATAGCCCTCCAGCGTGCGCGCCTCCGGGTTGCCGAAGTGCTCCGACAGCACCCGCACCTCGCGCTCGTGACGGTAGGGGTAGGCCATCAGCCGTTGCCTCCGTCCATGCGGTCCGCGCCCGCGTCCCGATCCTTGCCGCCCGTGTAGCCGGTGCCGCCCGAGGCGGGACCGCCCTTCGAGGTCTCGTTGCCCGCGTCCGCCGCGCCGCTCGGCGTGGTGCTCTTGGCGCCCGCGCCACCTGCCCCCGTGGCCGCGCCTCTGCCTTCGCCTCCGCCTTCGCCTCTGCCTTCGCCTCTGCCTTCGCCTCCGCTTTCGCCTCTGCCTTCGCCTCTGCCTTCGCCTCCGCCTTCGCCTCCGCCTTCGCCCGCGCCCCGCGCCAGCGCCGGCAGCGCCGGGCTCGGCCGGTCCGGCGGCGGACGACGAACACCGTCGCCCGCGGCCTCGGCCGTCACCGCGCGCGCCGCGTCCGGCCGCTTCTCGACCTCGTGCAGCGCGATCGACGGCTCCTCCACCCGCACGCTCTCCCCGTTGCGGCGGCGCAGGTCGTCCAGGATCGCCGGCACGTCGCCCGCCTTCACGTTCTCATAGTAGCGGTCGTTCACCTGCACCACGGTCGGGAAGCCGCACGCGCCCAGGCACTCGGCCTCGATCACCGTGAACAGGCCGTCCTCCGAGATCTCGCCCGGCTCCGTGCCCGTCGCCTTCAGGAATGCCTCCGTCACGTCGTCCGCGCCGCAGATGTTGCAGCACACATTGGTGCACACCTGGATCAGGTGCCGCCCCACCGGTCGCTTGTTGTACATCGTGTAGAAGGTCGCCACGCCGCGCACGTACGCCGGCGAGAGACCCAGCAGCTCCGCGACCCGGTCCATCGACTCCGGCGACAGCCAGCCGCGCACCTCCTGCGCCATGTTCAGCACCGGCAGCAGCGCCCCGCGCGTGTCCGGATAGCGCGAGACGATCTTGTCGAACCGCTCCGCGTACGCCCCCTCGAACAGCGGCGCCTCCGGCTCGCGCGCCTCGAGCATGTACGGATAGGAGCAGGCCGAGCCGGGGACGCCGCCGTCACGCGGGCGCTCACCGACGTATGCGGTGCCACGCACATCGCTCTCGGGGAGATCCGGGAAGTCGCCCCGCTCCCCCGCCCAATCCCGACGATCAGCCATCAACCCCTCCCCGCGAGCGAAGCGAGCCGCCTCATCGGTCGATCTCCCCCAGCACGATGTCCAGCGACGCGTTCACCGCGATCACGTCCGAAAGCAGGTGCCCCTCCACCATCTTCGGCAACGCGGACAGGTTGATGAAGCTGGGCCCGCGCACGCGCCAGCGGACCGGCTTGGTGCCGCCGTCGCTGACCACGTACATGCCCAGCTCGCCCTTGCTGCTCTCGACGCTGTACCAGCTCTCGCCCGCGGGCGCGCGCACGCCGTGCTGCACGAGCTTGAAGTGGTGGATCATCGACTCCATGTCGTTCATGGCGTCGGTCTTGGGCGGCAGGATCAGGCGCGGGTCGTCCACGTTGATGGGACCGCCGGGCATGCGGTCCAGCGCCTGCTGCATGATGCGCAGGGACTGGCGCATCTCCTCCATGCGGACCAGGTAGCGATCGTAGCAGTCGCCGTGCTCCCCGATCGGCACGTCGAAGTCGTACGTCTCGTAGTCGTAGTACGGCGCGTCCTTGCGCACGTCGTACGGCACACCGCTGGCCCGCAGGTTGGCGCCGGTCAGCCCCAGGTCGACGGCGTCCTCGGGACCGATCGCGCCGACGTCGCGGTTGCGGCCGATCCAGAGGTTGTTGTTGGTCAGCAGCGTGTCGACCTCGTCCAGCGTGCGCGGGAACTCGTCGACCCACTTCTGCACGGCGTCCAGCCAGCCGGGGGGCGTATCGGCCATCATGCCGCCGATGCGCGTGGAGCTGGTGGTGATGCGCGCGCCGGTCAGCCCCTCGTGCAGGTTGTAGATCTCCTCGCGCTGCTGGAACGTGTAGAGGAAGACGGTGAACGCACCGATGTCGATGGCCGTGGTGCCCAGCCAGAGCAGATGGCTGAAGATGCGGTCCATCTCCATGATCAGGACGCGCAGCACCTTGCAGCGCTCGGTCACCTCCACGCCCATCAGCTTCTCGACGGCCATGGCGTAGGCGCAGTTGTAGATCAGCGGCGCCAGGTAGTCCATGCGGTCGGTGAGCGGGACGATCTGGTTCCAGCCCCGGTACTCGCCCAGCTTCTCGAAGCTGGAGTGCAGGTAGCCGATGTGCGGGATGCAGCGCACCACCGTCTCGCCGTCCAGCTCCAGCACCAGGCGCAGCACGCCGTGCGTGGCCGGATGCTGCGGGCCGATGTTGATCAGCATGTGCTCGCCGTGCATCTCCGGCTCGATGCCGGCCGGCATCGGCGGCACGGAGACGGGCCGCCCGTCGGCGCCCATCTGCCCGCTGGTGCGCACGTCGTATTCGATGGTCCGGCGACTCATGCGCGCTCGTCCTCCTGCAGTTCCTCGCCCGACCCCGGCACCCCGGGCGCGCCCTCGGGGCGCATCGGCGGCACGGCGGCGCCGGCCTCGGCGCCCGGGCCACCGCCCGAGCGCATCAGGCGCGCGCGCGCGGCCGCGGGATCCTGCTCCGGCCGGCTCGTGCCCGCCTCGCCCGACCCGTAGACCGCCATCTCGTCCGGGATGTAGAAGTCCTCCACGTCCATCGACAGCGCGCGCCGCGTCTGCTCCGCGCGGCTGAAACGGCCGCGCAGCGGGAAGTCCTTCCGCAGCGGATGCCCCTCCGCGTAGTTCTCCGGCATCATGATGCGGCGCAGGTCGGGGTGCCCGTCGAAGTGCACGCCGAACAGGTCGTAGACCTCGCGCTCCAGCCAGTTGGCCGTCGACCAGATCGGCACGACCGAAGCGACCTCCAGCGCGTCCAGCGGCAGCTCCACCTTGGCGCGCAGCCCGCGCGCGTCCCGGATCGACCACAGCTGATAGACCACCTGGATCGGGCGGCCGCCGCCGTAGTCCACCGCGGTGACGTCCTTCAGGAAGTCGTAGCCGGCGCTGTCGCGCAGCCAGCGCATCACCTCGGTCAGGCGATCCGCGGCCAGGAAGACCACGTGCTCGTCGCCCGACTGCACCTCGTGGCGCAGCACCACGTCCGCCCCCAACGCGTCCGTCAGCGCGGCGACCGTCGGGTGCTCGTCGGCCTGCGCCTCACGGCCGGAGCGCGGCGCCTGCGCGGGGCCACGGTCCACGCCCTCGGCCAGCTGGTCGAGCGCGTCGCGGAACTCGAGCTTGTCGCGGTAGCTCTCGGGCATCGATCAGGGCTGCCGATCGTTCGGGCGCGCGATCGCGCGCGTACCCACCAGTCCGCTCACCTGGTTCTGCTGCGTCGAGTTGCCGAACGGCAGCGCCAGCTCGTTGATCGCGTGCGCCGGCAGATTCGCCCGGCCCACCCGCTCGTCGTCCTCCGAGCGCAGCGAGTCGTACGCCAGCGACTCGCCCCGGATCTTCTCGTGCAGCATCAGGATGCCGTAGATCAGACCCTCCGGCCGCGGCGGACAGCCCGGCACGTACACGTCCACCGGCATGATCGTGTCGATGCCCTGTACCATCGAGTAGACGTCGAACACGCCGCCGCTCGACGCGCACGCGCCCATCGAGATCGACCACTTCGGCTGCGGCATCTGGTCCCAGATCTTGCGCAGCACAGGCGCCATCTTGTACGAGACCCGGCCCGCGCAGATGAACAGGTCCGCCTGCCGCGGCGAGAACGACATCCGCTCCATGCCGAAGCGCGCGAGGTCGTTCTTGGTCGCCGCCGACGCCATCATCTCGATCGCGCAGCACGCCGTGCCGAACGGCATCGGCCACAGCGAATTGCGCCGCGCCCAGTTCACCACGTAGTCCAGCTTCGTGGTCACCCAGCCCGGGCTGCCATCCTTGTCATGACCGCCGGCCTCCAGCACCGGCAGCGCGTTGCCGCGCCCGCCGCGCTCGTGCACCGGCAGCCCCGTCTCGTTCTCAGCCATCTATCGTGCCCCCTTCAGTCCCACTGCAGGGCTCCCTTCTTCCAGACGTAGATCAGACCGACCGCCAGCACACCGATGAACACCAGCATCTCGATGAAGCCGAACAGCCCCAGCCCCCGGAACGCCACGCCCCACGGGATCAGGAACACCGTCTCCAGATCGAAGACGATGAACAGGATCGCGACCAGGTAGAACTTCACCGAAAACCGCTCGCGCGTGCTGCCCAGCGGGATCATCCCCGACTCGTACGGCGCACTCTTCACCGCCGTCGGCCGGTTCGGCCCCACGAAGTGCGACAGCACGATCATCCCCACCGCCTGCGCCAGCGAGATGCCGAGCAGGATCAGGATCGGGAGATAGGATTGGGTCATCCGTCGGCGCGCTTGTGAATTCGTTCACTTGAAGCCGCGGGAAACTATCGGTCCGCCGTGAGGGTGGTCAAGCGCGCAGGAGACGTTCCATGGGGGGGTCGCATCGCGGAGCGAGTGGCTGGTGCTGGCCATTGGGGACGCTCGCTGCGCTCGCGGGGACGCGCCTGCGGCGCGGGGACGCTCGCTATCGCTCGCGGGGACGCGCGCCTGCGTCGCGCGGGAGCCGCGGTGCTGAGTCCTGGCCGATCGCGCCATCTCCCTGCCGGCGGTACGACCGTTCCGTCCTGGCCCGGGTCGACTGTCCTGCAGCCCGCGGCCTGCTGGATCGCGGGGTACGGCGGCGAATCAACTGGTGGACCAGGATGCCGAGGCGGGACAGCAGCTGTCTGGCCCGACGCAGCTCTCCCGCGGGCAGCAGTTGGAGCCGCTCCACGATGTCGAGCCCGCCCTCACATTCAGCGATGCTGCGATAGGCGAGACGATAGAACCGAGTCTTCTCGGCGGGTGCGTACTCGCCGCCACCTTCACGCAGGTTGAGCACTACGGACGCGGCTGCCCGCATCAGCTGGTCGGCCAGGTACCACCGAATCCGGGGCAGGCGCAGCGCCACCTCATCCACCGCCGCCAGCGCATCGAGCGCCAGCGGATAGCACGCGAGCTTGCAGGGCATGCGCGGAGATAACAAGAGCCATGGGACCCCACCATAGCCAACACGGCCAAGACTCCCGCGAGCGCAGCGAGCGTCCCCGCGCCGCAGGCGTGTCCCCGCGAGCGATAGCGAGCGTCCCCGCGCCAAGGGCGCGTCCCCGCGAGCGCAGCGAGCGTCCCCTCCGTCCGCTTGCGAGCCCTCGCCAGCCCCACCTACCTTCGGCGACCCGCCAACCCACCAGCACCCGAAACCGATGAGCATCAAGTCCGACCGCTGGATCCGCCGCATGTCCGAGGAGCACGGCATGATCGAGCCGTTCGAGTCGTCGCAGGTGCGCGGCGAGTCGATCAGCTACGGCGTGTCGTCGTACGGCTACGACATCCGCGTCGCGGACGAGTACAAGGTCTTCACGGACGTGCACTCGGTGATCGTCGACCCCAAGAACTTCGACCCGAAGTCGTTCGTCGACATCAAGGGCGACCACGCGATCATCCCGCCGCGCAGCTTCGCGCTCGCGCGCACGCTCGAGTACTTCCGCATCCCGCGCGACGTGCTGGTGGTGTGCGTCGGCAAGTCGACGTACGCGCGCTGCGGCATCATCGTCAACGTGACGCCGCTCGAGCCGGAGTGGGAGGGCCATCTCACGCTCGAGATCAGCAACACCACGCCGCTGCCCGCCAAGATCTACTCCAACGAGGGGCTGGCCCAGCTGCTGTTCTTCCAGGGCGACGAGCCGCCCGAGACCAGCTACAAGGACAAGCAGGGCAAGTATCAGGGTCAGCAGGGCGTGACGCTGCCGCGGCTTTAGAGGCGGGAACTGCGGCAACTGCGGCAACTGCGGCAACCGCGGCAACTGCCGTGACCGCCGTGACTGCCGTGACCGCCGTGACTGCCGTGACCGCCGTGACTGCCGTGACCGCCGTGACTGCCGTCACCACCGTGTTTGGCGGCGGGAATCGTGTTCGGGAGTCGGTCCTTTTTTGTTCGATCCGGGGGGCGCGTGCCGAGTGGGAAGGCGCGGCACTCCTGGCCCAAGTGGTTGCCTGGCCATGACCTACAGGCGATCGACGCTGTAGTGCCCATGGCGGCCCCGGGCGTGCGATCGGGACGGGCCCCTGAACGCCTGCTCCGGAGGCCCCATGCGAGACGTGCTCGCCCAGCTGCTCAGGACCCTCGCCGTCGCCGACTTCATGCGGCTGGCGGACCACGCGCCCTACCGCTTCCGCCTGCGCGGCTGATCTAGCCGCCGCGCGCCTCGACCTCGCGCAGGATCAGGTCGACCAGTTCGGCGCGGGTCAGCCCGCGCAGCTCCGCGGGCGGCCGCGTCGACAGCTCGTAGCCGCGCACGATGTTGCGCAGCTGGCTCTCGTCCAGCGCCCCCAGCTGACCGCGCAGCACGCCGTCGCCCTCGCGATAGACCTCGAACGGGTTCAGCACCGCGCGTGCGTTGCCGTTTCCGGCCCCGACCGTCGGGGCCGCTGCCCCGGTGGCGGCCGCTGCTCCGGGGCCGGCCCCGGCCGCTGCTTCGGTGCCGGCCCCGGCCGCTGCTTCGGTACCCCCGGCCGCTGCGCCGGCCCGCTCCCGCTTCCGTTCGGCCGGTCCCTCGAACGCAGGCGCGTCCGCCATGCGCGCGTTGATCTGATGCGCCGGCGCGCGCGGGGCCTGTGCCCTGCGCAGGGCGCCCTCGAGGTAACCGAAGGTCAGGCCGGATGCCCAGTAGCGCAGGTCCTCCCGGTTGGGCTGCGTGCTCTCCCGACCGGTGCGCAGCGGGTCGCCGCCGTCGGTCGGCACGAACTCCACCCACCCCTCCCACAGCCCGTCCTCGCGCTGGCGACCGCACGCCCGCGCCTTCCATCTCGAGCCGGAGCCGTCCTCCAGCTCGTCCACGAACTCCACGAAGATCTCCGCCACCGTCGCTGCCTCCGTCCAGGGGTCGAACAGCAGCTCCATCTGCAAACGCGTGGCCAGAAAGGGCGGCAACGGCGGCAACGGCCGGTCACCGCCGTCACCGCCGGCGCATCATGCGGGCGGCTTCAGCAGATCGCGCCCTTGGGGATGCCGCCGGAGGCGATGAACATCGTGTCGGGGGCGGCGCCCGGGGCGGCGGGCACGAGCGGCACGGCGAGGGGGTCGCCGGTGCATACGCCGAGGGGGCGCTGCATCCCGACGATCACCGAGACCCAATTGCTCCACCCCGCGCGGAAGCGTTGGCGATAGGACGTTTCGCCCAGCGTCGCACCGGCCGTATCGAGCAGCGTCACCACCACCGTCAGCTCGCCGTCGCGCGGCGCCTCGACGCTGCGGTAGGTCGGCAACGGCGCGTCGTCCGGCTCGACGCGGAAGCGGCGCCCGCCCACTTCGAACGAGGCCGCGCCCAGCCGGGCCAGCGACGCCGGCTCCGCCCCCAGCGACAGCGACACGTCCGGGTCGTCCAGCCCGAACAGGTCCCCGCACGCCGAGACGCCGACCGCCAGCCCCAGCACCAGCCAGCAACGAGCCCCGAATCGCATCACAGAACCCCCAGATGCCCGACGCGGTGACGGCGGTGACGGCCGTGACGGCCGTGACGGCCGTTGCCGCAGTTGCCGCAGTTGCCGCAGTTGCCGGCGTTCAAAGCAGCGGCCGGTTCAACTCCGTCCGCCACGTCGACGCGTCGTCGCTGGTGTGCGGACCGGTCTCGTAGACCTCCCACAGGTCCTCGTCCTGCCTGAGCCCCTGAGCGTCCATCCACGCGCTGAAGTCGCCCCAGGCGGCCGGCAGCCCCTCGTACGGTCCCGTGTAGACGGTGCGTGCCACGCGCCGGCCCGGCAGCGCGCCAGGTCGCACACGTCCGACCGGCTCGACCGGCCGGTCCACCGGGAAGCCCACGTCGAAGTCGAACGTCTCGGTCGGGCGACGGCTGTGATGCGTGAACATCGGCCCGACCGGCGTCACGCCCTGCGCCTCGAGGACCCCCATGATCTCGGCGATGGCGGGATCCATCGCTGCGGCCATCTGCTCCAGCGTGACGTGCAGGTGGATCACCGCAGTCTCCACCCGCTCCGTCTCCAGCACCCGCGCCCCCTCGATCAAGCGCTCACCCCGTTGCCGCAGTTGCCGCAGTTGCCGCGGTTGCCGCGGTTGCCGCAGTTGCCGCCGTTCACCGCCCGTACTGCGCGTTGTGCCACCAGATCGCGCGGCTGAGCGCGCGGTCGGCGGAGTCGCGGAACGCGTCCGAGATGGCGCCGAGCACGAAGCCGCCAACCAGCCACGGCCAGTCGTTCTCCCACTCGAAGTCGTCCGAGTCCCAGGTCGGCACGGCAGCCACGCCGGCGGCGGCCAGGCCGAACGCGACCTTCCAGCGGGTGCGGTTCTGGTACCTGCGCGCGTACGCGACGGCGGTGTCGCTGCCCGCCACGGCCAGCACCAGGTCGGAGTCGAAGAAGCCGAAGTCGGCCACGTGCTCCCCCGCCGCTCCGCGCACCAGCTCGCCGTCCGACAGGAAGCCGCCCGGCTCCACGCGCAGCGCACAAAGGTCGTACGTACAGCTCTCCTCCTGCGCGGCCGCGGCCGTCGGCAGGAGGGCCAGGACCAGGACCAGCGTCAGCAGCGTACGCATCGGTGTCGGCTCGGTCAGGTGGTGGTCGGCTCCGAAGAGATCGAAATGCGGAAGCCGTCGGGGTCGGCGATGCGGAACAGGCGCGCGCCCCACGGCATGTCCGTCGGCCGCATCTCCAGCGTACCGCCGCGCGCCTCGATCTCCTCCGCCAGCATGTCCACGTCCTGCGCGGTGGTGAAGTACATCGAGAAGCCCTGCCCCTTCACGCGCCCCTCCCCCTGCGCGCCGTCGTCCTGCGACAGCATGATCGACACGACGCCGGCCTTGAGCGACGCGCCGACCAGCCGGCCGTTGCGCTCGTACTCCTCGGCCACGGTGAAGCCGACGATGTCGCGGTACCAGGCCAGGCTCTCGTGCACGTCGCTCGCCGTCAGCGAGACCGACATCGTGCGCGCGCGAAACGACTGCGGCTCCGCGCGGCGCCGCTCCGGACGCACCTGGCTCGGCTGTGGCTGCTGCTGCTGACTCACGACGACGCTCCTCGGAATGGTGGGGGTGGTGTCGGCTCCCGGCGGGGGACGCGGGCGCCGCAAACAAGATAGGCATCGAGCGTGAATTCGTCGCTATTCTCGTTTGCCGCCCGTCCGTCGCCGCGGCGGAGCAGGCGGTCGAGCATGCCCTGATGGTCGTCCAGGAACCGGCGCGTCAGCCGGTAGTGCTCCGTCTCCTCGCAGGCGACCCGGGTGCCTTCATCCGTCCTCGCCGGGCGATGGCTGTGTGGGACGCCAGCCTCGCGCACCGACCCGCCTCGAGCCACATGGCATTTCGGGACCCCCGCCGCCCCCGGACCCTCCCTTCCATCCCCATCTGGCGCTGTCCGCGGGAAGTGTTGGTGCCGAACGGGGCGAGCTGAGCGGCTTCGAGCAGCCGCGCGCCAGGGCGTCATCGCCGCCGCACTCTCGCGAACATCGCTGTCCGCCCGGTGGCGCAGACCGACGGGGCCGCGGGAGCCGCCATGCCGTCCGCCTGCCCGACCACCAACAGTTCCCGCGGACAGCGCCAGACGGGTGCGACGGCGGGGTGGGTCGGTGCCGGACTTGGCCCAAAATGCTATGTGGATCGGGACTGGTGCGGTCGGAAAGCCGACATCGATCGATCGCCGGTGCGGCCCTGTCGGCGGAGCTGTCCCTGCCCTCGGTTCCCAGGCGACCGCCTCCACGGCGGCGCCCCTCGAACCTCCCGCTCAGGCCGTCCGCTCGACGAACGCCAGGTGCGACGCGCGGCCGGTGAACGCGGCCCAGAAGCCGGCGCCGTTCCGCATCATGCTGCGCATGGCGAGGATCGAGAGCCAGATCTCGTCCCATGCGTAGGGGATCATGACCACGGCGATGATGGCGTTGACCAGGCACAGCGTGCAGCCGGCGCCGACGATGGTCGGCATCGACAGCGCGAGCGCAATCGACGTGAAGCCGAAGGGCACGATGCCGATGCCCAGCACGATCACCGTCCACGGCATGGTCTTGTAGCGGCGCGTGCCGCCGACCAGGCCGAAGACCCAGTCGATCAGGTAGCCCAGCGCGCCCAGCAGCGCGTCGGGGATCGGGAACATCTGCGACAGCTCGGACTCGAGCACGCGCTCCGTGCCCTCCCCGAAGAACGGGTCCCACACCGAGTCGATCCACCCGAGCTGGTACGCCGACAGGTAGCCCGCGAAACCCATCGCCACCACGCCCAGCACGACGATCGGGATGCGCTCGCTCCACGCGGACGGATTGGAAGCCCAGCCCGCCTCGTCCGCCCTGTGCTCCGCGTCCGCATCGTCGGAGTGCGGAGTGCGTTCTGCGGAGTGCGACGCGCGTTCCTCGTTCTCTCGTTGGTCGGTCATGCCGCCGCACGCGTGCAAGACCCGGACTTCCGACGCTCGGCGCCCGACGCTCGACGTCCGGAGCCCGACTCCCGACGCCGTACGCCCGACTCTTGCAGCCCGGCGTCCGCATGATCGATCGACTGCTCGAGATCGCGCCGGCGGCGACGTGGATCCGCGTCAACATCGCCGGGCTGCTCTACCTGCTCGCGTTCGTCTCGCTCAGCCATGCGCTGACCCGGCGCAAGGCGTACGGCGACGAGTGGCAGGGGCTGACGGACTCCGGCTGGTACTCGCGCACGCTGCGCTGGGGGGTGGCCCTGCTGCTCGCGGCGACGGCGCTGTTCCTGTGGGAGCTGCTCGGCTGACTCAGCGCAGGTCGGCCAGCGACTCGAACGTCTTGCGCGGCTCGCCGACGAACGGCCGGGTCGTCGGCGCCTCGAGCATCGCCACGCTCAGCGTGCGCTCGCGGTACTTCCAGTCGTCCATGCCGGCGAGCGTGGTGTAGCGGCCGTTGTAGGCCGCGCGGCCCCACTCGGCCGGCCCGATCGTGACCACGCGGCGTGGCGGCGCGTCCCGTTCCGGCGCGCCCACGCTCCACTCCCAGGCGAAGTCGACGGTGATCCCGTCCCGGGCGATGCGGATCGAGAGACCGGGCAGCCGGTGCACGCGGCCGCTCGTCCACGGCACGACCTCCAGCTGGTGCGCCGGCCGAAAGTCGTCCGCTTCGTCCATGGTCACCGTGTGCAGCAGCGTTGCGAGCGACGCCGTCGCCTCCGGCAGCCGCGGCAGCTCGAACACGCGCGGCAGCGCGCTCCGCTCCCGCGCACCATGTCCGCCGCGCGACGCCCTGGTCCAGCGCACGACCACGTCCTGCACCACGGCGATCACGAGCCGTCGACGGGGCCGATCGCGTTCACGACAGCAGGTAGTAGCCGCCGACGAACAGCACGGCGACCAGCAGCGTGACCGCCAGGTCCAGCCAGTACGCGCGGCCGAACTGCGGGTGCGTGCGCTCCAGCGCGCTGACGCCGTCCTGCGACGGGTAGACCGCGGCGACCACCAGCATCGGCACGACGGTGATCAGCACGAGGCCGCTCCACAGCAGCAGCGCGCCCGCTGCTTCGCCCGTGATCCACCAGAAGACCGGCAGCGCGAGCGCCAGCACGATGCCGACGCGCGTTGCGCGCGACATCGAGCGCAGCCGGGTCGAGACATTCATTGCGGGCCTCCGACACGCGCGTCGCCCCCGCAGATCCCCGGCTCCAGCCGCAGGAAGCGCGCGGCGTTGCCGCAGCGGATGCCGGCGCGCTCCTCGTCGCTGAGCGGCGCGCGCTCGAGGCGCTCCAGGATCGGGCCGAGCGGCCGGTTGTCGCTGCCCAGCATGACGCGATCGAGCAGGCCGGCGGCGCGGAACGCGGCCAGCGCGGCGGCCTCGGCGGGCGGCGGCGCGATCGAGTTCACCACCGACATCTCCGCGTACACCGTCGGATGGTCGCGCATCAGGGCGATGGTCTCATCCAGGAACGCGCCGCCCGCGTGCATCAGCCAGACGCGCAGATCGGGGTGCCGCTCCAGCACCGGCCGCAGCAGCGACGGGTCGCCGAAGTCGTCGTCGAACTCGGGGCAGCAGCCGGGCGCGCGCGCCTGCGGCGGCGGGCCGCGGCCGATGTGCACGCCGACCGGCACGTCCAGCTCCGCGGCCAGCGCCCAGTACGGCGCGAGCCGCGGGTCGTCGGGCGCGATGCCGCGATAGACCTGGAACAGCTCGCCCATGGTGGTCATGCGGCCGGTCTCGTACTGCTCGCGTAGCCACTCCGGATCGGGCCAGCCGTCCGTCTCCCCGAAGCACGGCCCGCCCGCCGGATACGCGCCGCCGTGGCAGGGGAACGCCGGCCCGGCCAGGAACCGGTCCGGGTCCGCCTCCACGCGCGCCATCAGCGCCGGCTCGTGCACCGACAGCACGGCCAGCGCCACGCCGTGCTCGTCCATCGAACGCACCACTTCCGCCCACGCCTCGTCCGCCGTGCGCGCGTGCAGATGCACGTCGATCACCGGCGCCGCGACCACCGGCCGCCCCGCAGGCTCCGCCGACGACTGCGCCGCCGCGCCTGCAACCGTCAGCAGGAGCGCCAGCCCGACCAGCGCCCCCCGCATCCCCCATCCCCCATCCCCCAGCCCCGCTCGCCATCCCATCATGCCCTCACCTCCACCACCCCGGATGTCCTCGCCCCCTCGACGGTGCCCGCCAGGTCCAGCCCGGGCGCCCAGTCCTTCGGCCGCCGCAGCCCCGTCGCCAGCCGCGCCACGTACGGCAGCCCGCGCACCAGATGCCAGTCGTCCCCCGCCACCGTCGACGCCCTCACCCGCACCAGCACCTCGCCCGCACCGGGCGTCGGCTTCGCAACCTCCTGGACGACGAGGGTCGATGGTGGACCGTACTGCGTGGCGACGATGGCGCGCATCGCCTACCGCGCCACCCGCGGCACGAACTCCTCCACCGCCCCCTCCTCGAACCCCAGGGTCCTTCCCTCCTCCGCGCTGCGGTACGCCGTCATCAGCACCTGCACCACCTCCAGCCCGTCGGCGAAGGTGAGCTGCGGCGATTCCAGCCCGAGGAACGCGCGGCAGAAGTGGCGGTCCTCGTCGGTGTAGCCGTAGGCGAGGGCCTCGTCGGGGACGACGGGCATCTGGCCGATCTCGGCGTTCTGCTTCTCGACCATGTCCTCACCCGCGCCGCCGGCCACCTCGCGGCTGAGGAAGACGGTCAGGCCGGGGTCGAGCGAGTTCCACTGCATGGAGTACTCGGGGCCGAGCAGCTCGGCGCTGAGGCGCAGCCCGGCGCCGACGTAGCTCCACGACGTGGTCGCCTCCCCGATCGCGAGCGCGCCGTCGTCCGTGTCGAACTCGACGTGCAGCGACGCGAAGTCCTCGGCGGGCCGCTCGGCGTAGTCCACGCCCATCGTCGCCTTGAGCCGCTCGGCGTACTCGGGGCGCGTCCACTTGAGCGACGCGACGTGGCCGGTGACGCGCGCGGGGCGCACGGTGGACAGCGGCCGCCCCGGCTCGGTCAGCAGCCAGCGCACGACCAGCGACGAGTGGCACATCATGTCGTTGAGCACGCCGCCGCCCTGCAGGTCGCCGCGCCAGAACCAGGGCGCGTGCGGGCCGCTGTGCTCCTCGGCCGCGCGCGCCAGGTACGGCCGGCCGGCCACGGCGGCGCCGCGCGCCCACAGCCGTTCGCGCCCGCGCACCAGGTGCGGCGCGAAGACCTGGTTCTCCAGGTAGCCGGTCGCGAGACCGACGGACTCGACCAGCTCCATCACGCGCCGCGCCTCGGCCACGTTGCGCGCGAGCGGCTTCTCGCACGCCAGCCCCTTGAGCTCGCCGCGCCCGGACCGGATCGTCTCGACGATCTCCTCGACGTTCTCGATGCGGGCGTGGTTGGGCCCGGTCAGCCAGATCGCGTCGATGGACGGGTCGGCCACCATCTCGCCGATCGTGCCGAACGCCCGCGCATCGCCCACGTCCAGCTCCCGCGCGTACGCCGCGGCCGACTCGCGGTTCGCCGCGCTGGGCGACCACACGCCGCGCACGTCGCCGTCCCGCACACCCGTCCAGCCGAGCATGTGGAAGCGCGCGTTGAAGCCCGATCCGATGAAGCCGACGCCCAGCCGGCGATCCGTCACTGCGCGTCCCGTCGCGTCAGGATCAGGTACGCCGAGCCCCACCAGTCCTCGATGTGCGAGCCGTAGTAGTCCATCGAGTCGGCGCCCGCGCCGTACGGCATCTCCCAGTTCACCCAGACCGTCGGACCCTCGCGACGGTAGCTGCCCTCGATGTCGTAGCGCACCGTGTCGCGTCCGGAGCCGTCCCCGCGGCCGTACCAGCGAAGCTCGCGGTAGCGGTAGACGTTGCCCGGCTTGAGCTCCAGCGACGCCGGGCCCAGGAACACGGAATCGCCGCTGTACGGGCTGACACGGTGCATCACCGGCGGCGGCTGACCGTTCACCTGCGTCAGCTCGTAGACGCCCACCTCCTCCGCGGGCACGGCCGGATCGTCGTCGCAGGCCAGCACGCCGGTGGCCGCGAGCAGCGCGAGCGCGACCGGTCGGAATCGGATCATGCGTTCTCCATGGGTCGGGGTGATGCGATCAAAGGCCGAGGTGGCGCCGCGCCTCCGGCGGGCAGCCGTCCCAGCCCGGATTGAACGCGTTGCCGATGTAGCCCAGGTACTCCACGCCGATGCGGCTGGAGAAGTAGCCGCTGGCGGTCATGTCGCGGAACCGGTTGAAGAAGGCGACGCCCTCCTCCAGCTCCTCGGGCGCGCGATCCGGCCAGGCGATGTCGTCCAGCAGCCCGCGGTACTGCGGCCGCACCAGCTCGACGAAGGGCGCGCCGAAGCGGCGGCGCGACTCCGCGTCCAGCCACGCCAGCCCGTCCCGCATCCACGCCTGCTGCGACGGCCGGTCGACCATGGTGAAGTCCATGAACTCCGGCACGCCCGCGTCGGTCGCGCCGCCGAAGCGGTCGTCCGCCGGGATGATCAGGTCCACGAGCATCCGCACCGTCGCCCACTCGTGCTCGGTGAAGAACTCCGGCGCGTAGTCGCCCACCGCCAGCGCATTGCGCGCCGCCCGCGCCGCCCGATCGATCGCCGGCGGCAGCACCCCCGCCGGCAGCATCGCCGCGACCGGCGCCGCCCCCAGCACCCCCAGCATCTGCCGCCGCGAAAGGTCCTTCCCCTGCCCATCCCGTTGCGTCATCGCACCCTCCTGGATTCAGCTACCAACTGCCAGCCGCCAGCCACCCGCCGAAAGTCCGCAGCCGGAAGCTCAGCGCACGCCTCATCCCTCATCCCTCATCCCTCATCCCTCATCCCTCATCCCTCATCCCTCATCCCTCATCCCTCATCCCCAATCCGCCACGCACCTCACAACGACCCGTTCTGCCGATACCGCGCCACTGCGTCCGCCGTCCGCATCGCCAGCGCCATGATCGTCCAGGTCGGGTTCTTGTCGGCCTGGCTGACGAACGGCGCGCCGTCGGCGATGAACAGGTTCGGCGCCTCGTGCGACTGGCACCAGCCGTTGACCGCGGAGCTGTCCGGGTCGGTGCCCATGCGCGCGCCGCCCAGCTCGTGGATGATCACGCCGCCGTCGGCCAGCCCGTAATCGTCCTCGTACGACGGCATGTCCGCCCACACCTCGCCGCCCATCTCGTCCACGATGGCGCGGAAGGTCTGCTGCATGTGCCTGGCCTGGTTCCGCTCGTGGTCGCTCCACTTCCAGTGGAACTTCATGACCGGGATGCCCCAGCGATCGACCACCTCGGGGTCCAGCTCGCAGAAGGTGTCGTCGTTGGGCACCATCTCGCCGCGGCCGGACAGGTAGACGTACGAACCGAAGTACTTGCGGTAGTCCTGCTTCAGCGACGCGCCCCAGCCGCCCGCGTCCGGGTAGCGCTGGATGCCGCCCATGAAGCCGTAGCCCGGCATGTGGAAGCCGCCGCCCACCTCGATGTGGTAGCCGCGCGGGAAGTCGAGCGACGCGTTGTCCAGCCACCACGGCATGTAGATGTGGCCGCCGCCCACGCCGTCGCAGTTGTGGCGCGGCATGTCGGCCATCTTCGGCACGAAGCCGCTCACGCCCGCGCCCGTCGTGTCCGTGATGTAGCGCCCCAGCACGCCCGAGCCGTTGGCCAGCCCGTCCGGGTAGCGCGCCGACTTCGAGTTGAGCAGGATGCGCACGCTCTCGAACGCGGACGCGGCCAGGATCACGATCGGCGCCTCGACCCGTTCCTCGCGGCCGGTGGTCTTGTCGATGAAGACCACGCCGTTCGCGCGGCCCGCGTCGTCCACGGTCACCTCGCGCGCCATCGCCTCCTGCCGCACCGTCAGGCGACCCGTGCGCAGCGCGGGCCGGATCAGCACGTCGGGCGCGCTGAAGTTGGACATGGTCGTGCAGCCGCGGCCGCACTGGCCGCAGTAGTGGCACGCGCCGCGGCCGTTGTGGTGCCGCGTCAGGATCGACAGCCGCGACGGGATGCACGTGATGTCCAGCCGGTCGCACGCGTCCTTGATCGCGTGTTCGTAGCAGCGCGGCTCGGGCGGCGGCAGGAACTGCCCGTCCGGCTCGTTCGGCAGCCCCTCGCGCGAGCCGAAGATGCCAATCAGCCGGTCCACCTCGTCGTAGTACGGCGCGACGTCGTCGTAGGCGATGGGCCAGTCGTCGCCCAGCCCGTCCAGCGTCTTCCTGCGGAAATCGTCCGGCCCGAAGCGCAGCGAGATGCGGCCCCAGTGGCTCGTGCGGCCGCCCAGCATGCGCGCGCGCCACCACGAGAAGCGCGTGCCCTCCGCGCGCGTGTACGGCTCGCCCTCGATCTCCCAGCCGCCGATGCAGCCGTCGAACTCGCCGAACGGCTTGGTCGGCGTCGCCGCGCCGCGACGGGGCGACTGGTAGTTCCAGGTCAGCATCGCCGCGTCCTCCGACGCGTACCACGCCGGCCCGGCCTCCAGGATCAGCACGCGCGCCCGGTGCTTCGTGACCAGGCGATGCGCCGCCATCGACCCGCCCGCCCCCGAACCGACGATGACCACGTCGTAGTCGTTTCTCATAGCTCGCGCACCCAGATGTTGCGGAACCGCACCGGGTGCTCGTGGTCCTGCAGCCCGATCGGCAGCAGGTCCTCGTGCGCCTCGTAGGGCGCGCGCCGGCCGTGCGACGTCGGGCCCAGCAGCGCCTGCGCGTCCTGCACCAGCACGCCGTTGTGGAACACCGTCATGCGCGCCGGGCTCTCGAGCGACCCGTCCTCCGCGAACCTCGGCGCGCGGAACACGATGTCGTACGCGTTCCATTCCCCTGGCGGCCGCGTGACGTTGGCCAGCGGCGGGAACTGTCCGTACAGCGCGCCCGCCTGCCCGTCCGGGTAGGTCGGGTTCTCGTGGGAGTCCAGCACCTGCACCTCGTAGATGCCCTGCAGGAACACGCCGCTGTTGCCGCGGTTCTGCCCCTCCCCGTTCGGCGGATCGGGCGAGGCCCATTCGACGTGGAGCTGGACGTCGCGGAAGCCCTGCCTGGTGTGGATCCCGCCCGTCCCCGGCCGCACCTCGAAGTAGCCCGGCCCCACCGTCCACTGCGCCGGCCCGCCCCGGTCCGCCTCCCACGCGTCCAGGTCGTCTCCATCGAACAGCACGATCGCGTCGGAAGGCGGAGGCGCGGGCTGGGCCGGAGGCACCGCCTGGACAACGGGCGGCGCCGGCCGCTCGGTCGAGTGCTGCGGCCAGCCGTCCTGCTCCTGGCCGCTCACGTCGCACGCAGGATAGAGGAGAAAGGACAGCGCGAAGAGGAGTGCGGCACCGTCACGTCGCATCGCATCACGGAGTGGGAGTGATGGGGACAGCCGGGGGTGCCGGCCAATGTAGGGCGCTGGCGCGCCGGCGGAAAAGTGCGCCTCGGCCCGCGGCCGCTCGTTCGCGCCGCCGGTCGGTGAACGAGTTCAGCCGATGAGCAGGTCGGCGGGGATGCCGAGGATCTCCCGCAGCGCACGCACCTGGTTGATCGACAGCTCGCGCTTGCCGGCGAAGAACTCCGACACGCGGCTCCTGCCACCCATCACGTCCGCCAGGTCCGCCCGGCTCATGCCCCGCTGCTCCAGCATGAAGTCGACGACGTCCTGCGGGGTCGGCTGGCCGACCGGGAACTCGGCCTCCTCGTACGCCTCGATCAGCAGCGACAGGAACTCCAGCCGCTCGTGATCCGCCGTCCCGGGCGCCGACGCGCGCCCCATCAGTTCCTCGACCTCGCGCATCGCGGTCTCGTACTCCGCGTCGTTCCGCAGCAGATGCGGCCGCCGGAAATCCAGCGTATCAGCCATGGTCGTGCCTCTCCGGGATCAGCTCCCCCGCCGCGTTCAGGCGGTCGTACTCCTCGTGCGTCAGCACCCGCTTGATGAAGACGATGCCCAGGTCGTAGCGAATGTGCGCCAGCAACCGGTACTTGTTCCCGCCGATGTTGAACACCGCATAACCCTCACCCAGCAGACTGACCGACCCGAACTCCGACTTCAGGTGATTCGGCGACAGGTACTCCCGTTTCCGCATGACCGCATGCCACGCCTCGAGCGGCCCCTTCGCATCCGCATGCCGCTCCCAGAAGTTGATCAGTGCCGGCCTCGCGATGACGCGCATGTTCCCAATCTGGGAACACTGGCCAGGCCTGTCAACGATCCTGTGAGCGCTCGCGCGGGGACGCTGTATCTGAGAAAACCGTTTCGCGCCGCCGCACCGCCACCCATCTTCCCCGAGCCTCCCGCCGCCAGCTGCCAGCCGCCAGCCGCCAGCGCTGAGCGCAGTAAAGCTGGAAGCTGGATGCTGGATGCTGGCAGCTCCCGACCACTATCGACCCCCGATCCCGCCGAGCGACGCCGCCATGACCCCACGCCTCAGCACCATGATGTTCCTCCAGTTCTTCGTCTGGGGGGCGTGGTACGTGACCGTCGGCAACTACATGGCGGCGGTCGGGATGGGCGACGCGATCTACTGGGCGTACACGGTGAACCCGATCGCGGCGATCGCGGCGCCCTTCTTCCTGGGCATGGTCGCCGACCGCTGGTTCGCGACCGAGAAGGTGCTGGGCGTGCTGCACCTGCTGGGCGGCGTCGCGCTGATCGCCGCGCCGCTGTTCGAGGACGCGCCCGCGCTGTTCGTCGGCATGCTGCTCGTCCACTCGCTGTGCTACACGCCCACGCTCGGCCTCGCCAACGCCCTCGCGTTCCACCACATCAGCGACCAAGAGCGGCAGTTCCCGCTGATCCGCGTGTTCGGCACGGTGGGCTGGATCGTCGCCGGCGTCCTGGTCAGCGCCGTGCTGCACGCCGACGAGACGTCGCTGCCGCTGCGCGTGGCCGGCATCGCCGGGCTGGTGCTGGGCGCGTACGCGTTCACGCTGCCGCACCGCGCGCCGCCGCTGGCCGGCACGCGCGCCACCGCGCGGGAGATCCTGGGCATCGACGCGCTGCGCCGGCTAGGCAGCGGCCCGTTCTACGTCTTCATCGCCGCGTCGCTGCTGATCTCGATCCCGCTCGCCGCCTACTACGCCTACGCGCCCGTGTTCGTGAACGCCGCCGGCCTGTCGAGCCCCGCGTTCCGCATGAGCTTCGGCCAGATGAGCGAGGTGCTGTTCATGCTGGCGATGCCGTTCTTCTTCGCGCGGCTGGGCGTCAAGTGGATGCTGTTCGTCGGCATGGCCGCCTGGGTGCTGCGCTACGCCCTGTTCGCGCTCGCCGCCCCCGACGCCGTCGTGTGGATGATCATGGCCGGCATCGTCCTCCACGGCGTCTGCTACGACTTCTTCTTCGTCAGCGGCCAGATCTACGTCGACAAGAAGAGCCCGCCCGAGGTGCGCGCCCAGGCGCAGGGCTTCCTCGTGCTCGTCACCTACGGCGTCGGCATGCTCATCGGCACCCCGCTCGCCGGCCGCGTCTTCAACCAAGTGGTGACAGGCGATGTCACCGGCAGCCTCGCCCAGTGGCAGACCTTCTGGTGGATCCCCGCCGCGTTCGCCGCCGTGGTGGCGCTGTTCTTCGCCCTCGCCTTCCACGACCGCGTGGATCGTCGCGATGTCGCGACGCCGCACGCCGGCGAGCAGCCCGCGGAGCCGTAGGCGATGTCGATGCGGGCGATACCAATCGTGACCCTTGCAGCGCTCGTGGCGGCCTGCGACGGGGATGCCACTGCCCCGCCCATTCGACTCGCGGCCGGCGAGGTCCATGTCGCTACGTTCGCAGACGGCTGGGAGGGCTGGACGGCGCGCTACGATCGCCTGCCGAGCGGCGAGGCATCCGCCCGCCTGCGTGGAGACCTGGCCGCCTATGAGCCGGCCTGCGTGTGGCTCGAGGCGGCCAACCGTTCCGACGCAGTGCGGCAATGGGTCCAGAGGCCGTTCGTCATCGACGCCCGTGACCAGCCCGTCGAGGTCCGCGTCGCGTTCGACATCGGCGCGGGCCTCGGCCTCGAGAGCATCCTGACAGCGATCGCCTTCGTCCGGATCCGTGGCGAGCCCCTCGAGATCCAGCGTCTGGCCCCGATCGGCTCCAGCGACTACAACCCTCAGCCGCAGCACTTCGTCTTTGTCCGCGCGCTCGAGGCGGGAGCACGCGCGGCGGTCACCGTCGGCGCCGGCTACACCAGCGGAATCGAGATCCGACAAGGCACCTGCGTCGATAACGTGACCGTCGAAGTCGTCCCGCTCTGATCATGGACCGCCGCCAGTTCCTAGTAGCCGGCGCCACCCTGACCCTGGCGAGGTGTGCCCCTGCCCAAGCCTCCGCCCGCCTCTCCGCCCGCCCCCACGCCCACCCGCAGTTCCAGATTTCCCTCGCCGAGTGGTCACTCCACCGTACGATCCGAGCCGGCGATCTCGACCCCCTCGATTTCGCCCCGTTCACCCGCGCCACCTTCGGCCTCGACGCCGTCGAGCACGTCAACCAGTTCTTCATCGACCGCGGCGGGGACGACGCCTACTTCCGCGAGATGCGGCGCCGCGCCGACGACGCCGGCGTGCGCAGCCTGCTCATCATGTGCGACCTGGAGGGCGCGCTCGGCGCCGCGGACGAGGGCGATCGGCTGCGCGCGGTCGAGAACCATCGCAAGTGGCTGGACGCCGCCGCCCTGCTCGGCTGCCACTCCATCCGCGTCAACGCGGAGAGCGAGGGCCCGCGCGACCAGCAGCTGCGCCTCGCCGCCGACGGCCTCCGCCGCCTGTGCGAAGTCGCCGAGCCGTACGGCCTCAACGTCCTCGTCGAGAACCACGGCGGCCTGTCCAGCGATGGCGCGTGGCTCGCCGACGTCATGCGCCGCGTCGACCACCCGCTGATCGGCACGCTCCCCGACTTCGGCAACTTCACCATCGCCCCCGGCGAGGAGTACGACCGCTACGAGGGCGTCCGCCAGCTCATGCCCTGGGCCCGCGCCGTCAGCGCCAAGAGCTACGCCTTCGACGAACACGGCCGCGAGATGACGATCGATTACGAGCGGATGATGCGGATCGTCAGGGATGCCGGATACGACGGCTACATCGGCATCGAGTACGAGGGGGATCGGTTGAGCGAGGAGGCGGGAGTGCGGGCGACTATGATGTTGCTGCGAAGAATGGCGTTTAACCACGAACGCTCATGATCCGATCGACATGGCCGCGCTGCTTATTGGGTAGCGGGACAGGGAGCATGTTCGACGTCAGGCGGCTAACACTGGATGCCCCAACTATTCCCTGCCTTGACCAGCTGATCCGGGAGTTACACTCGCTCCCGCTTCAAGCCAAGTCACTTCTTGAACCTCCCAGTCGGCCACATCGAGCGGAAGATCCGCCAATCGCTGGCCGGCGTTCCAAGTGACGGGTGAACCGGACATCGTGGCCTTCTGCAGCCTCGATCGCGCCCGCTCGCTCAGCCCTCGCCACCAACCCGGGCGGAAGAGTGTATTCTCAAGGTACTCGAAGGCGAAAAGTACGAGATAGTTCGACCACGTATGCCTCGGCTGGGCTAAGAGGCTATGGACAAATGCGCGGCTCACGGTCGCGCTATCTTCCTCCCAGCTGAAGACAGCGAACCCGGTGTTACCGCTCAGAAACATTGAGAAAGCCATAAAGCTCATGCTGGCATGGACGTCCCCGAGATCCTGGAGCTCGCCCCCCCCTACGTCCTCATCAGGGTAAATCCCGCCCGCACACATGACATCTGGAACGGATGACAGCCGCAGGATGGCCGCTCCCGGGGACGGTCGGTGCGCGGTCCGCAGGATTGCATCCATCCGCTTCTTGTGAGCAACCATCCCCGCCAAGCCGGCCGTAGTCCCTGCGATCACGCCGCCGATCAGGTTCTGGATTAGCCACTGCTGGCTCGGTGTTCGACCAGCGTCAACCTGCCTTAGCAGGTCCTCGGCGCTTGCTGCGCTCATCTTTTGAAACAGTTCTCGACACGCAGCTCGGTAGGTCAACAACCTACATTGTTCGGGCGTGCCTTCGAACGGGGCCGTCTCGAGCGCTCTGAATAATGAACTGTCGTGAAACTGACAGAAGCCAGTGAACGTGGATCCTCGATTGATTCCAACAAGCTTCGGCTCGGGAAGGCCCCCAGTCCGCGCAAGGACGGCGGGAGCGACGCTCATCTGGTAGACATGCGAATCCTCGGCGATGGCTTCCAACGCTCCTGCCCTTTGAACTGTGTGGGCTTTGGCAATCTTCCCGCTGCATCCAGCGGGGGCGTCGGGAGCCAAGCAGTACTTCTTGGTGAAGTGAGAACGGAGTTCCGCGAAGGCTTGACCCGGCTTCTTGGGTGGCTGACCCTCCCGGTTGGCGTGACACTTCTTGATCTTGAGCCCTGACCCGCACCAGCAGCGCTTATTGCGCTCGCTACCACTTCCCATCGCAACCCTCGTAGCCACGGAGGAATGAATCGCGCCACGTTCCAGTGCTTATTGCACGTGGGACCGAAGTGGAGGGGAAGGCAACTACGCAGGCCACCGGTGACGCGGTCTTCGAGCTACCTGCCTACAACTCTTCACCGCTGCTGCGGCTCCAGGAGCATCGTCGCTTCGTCCCACGAGGGGCCGAGCCGCACGAGAACACCATCGGCCCCCTCAGTGGTTCTCGCGTCGGGATGTGCACGGCGCGCGAGAGGACCCGCTTGCCCTTGTGGCCTGCGGTTACGCAAAAGACCCACGGTCATGTCAGCGTCACGCAGTCGCACAGCGTCGTACTCGCGCTGTCCGATCCGAAGCATTTCCCGTCTCTCCCCACTCTCCTCGATCATCCTTTCGAACGGGCGATAGTAGGCAGAGATTAGATCCTCATCCGAGACGTCGATATGCGCGCTTGTGGATTCATCTCGCTCCGGATCTTCCCAGTTCGCGCTCAGTACACCAGCAGAAAAGTGTGCCTGCACCGCAACACGAATCCACGGGACAACTCCGCCAATGGTTGTGATCTGCCCGGCCTGAGCTTTTGCGGTGACAGCTGCGTCAGCGTCGTAAACGCCAGTCCGGCCTTTTGACTCCAATACGGCCCAATGCCCTGCCGCGCTTCGACCAATCAAATCCGGCCGTGAACGCCCGGTCAGTAAAGCAGTCACCCGGTGTCGGTAGACATCCAAGTGCATTAGCCAATGCACATCCAAATACGCATCTGCAAGGAGCTTTGCGACCAGCAACCCTAAAAAGTATGAGGTGGCCGCTTTTTCCGACGGGTCTTGACCATCATAGACCGCGGACTTCACTATATGTCCCGTGTCGGCTTGTTTCAGGTTCGCAAAGACGGTCGCAGCTCTGAACACAATTTCAAAAAACGAATACTGGCCGTGCCTGACCACATCAAAAAGCTCTCGCTTCCCCACGGTGATCGCTGACCACACAAGTTCCGGCCAGGTGCATCGATGCACGGAAGGACCGTTAGCGACTACGTGAGGAGGGAAAGCGCTACTTACCATAGGAATGAGCGGCATCACCCCCCTGGGCCATAGTGAATCGCGACCAAGATGCGCGGCATAGCCCATGGCGGCACATGCAATCCACCAGTGACTCCAGCTTTACAGCGCAACCAAATCCGTTCGTTGAAAAGCGCTTATCTGGCGTCACTTCTCGCTCCTTCGGGCCAGTACCGAAGACTCTGCAGGAACTCGGTCGCCTCAACCCTCTCAGCGAATTCCAAGAGGTTCCCGACCTTCGCCTCCAAGACTGCCCTCACCTCCGCGGGGGTCGCGAAGAAGAACTCCTTGCGGGGATTCACGCAGTTCAGCCGCCGGTCTGAGAAGTGTTGGTGGAGCTCAGCCTCTAGCCCGACCGCGTCCTCCGAGAAGAACAGGGCGTGCACGTCGAAGCGAAACGGCACCGACGCGCCCCCTAGTTCCGTCACGCGTTCCAATGGTTCGAGTCGCCGAGTGAGACCGATCTTGACCACGTTGTTCCCGAACGCACCACGGTTGGAGATGACGTAGACGTATCCGGCTCTGATGTTCGCGGCCCGGTAATCGTTCTGGGCGATGGCCTCGTCCAGTTCCGAGAGCCGACGGTCCAGTTCCGGATCGTTGCTACCCTTTGCCTGGAGCTTCGCGATGGCATTGGCGATGTGGCCCCGTTCCTTCGCCAGCCGTTCGCGCTCCGCGGCCAGCTCCATCGCCACCTTCCGCTCCTCCCGAAGGCGGGCTCGCTCCTCACGGGCCGCCTCTTTCTCCTCCTGCTTCTTCATGAGGAAGTCCGCCGTGAGCTCGATTTCTTCGAGGCGCAGGGCGTGGAATTCATCCGTTATGCTCATTTCCATCATTCGGCCAAGCTTCGCGATGGCCGTCCGGGAGGCCTCGAGCCGCTTCTTCGCCGTGACAACGTTTCCAACCCGGAGGGTACGGATGCTGTTGTCGGCTTCGGCGTTGTAGGCGCGAAGCATCAATCTGCCAAGGTCGCTGGTCATCTTGCGCCCCTTGGCCAGTGATCCGTCGTAGGTGAACATCTCCGACTTGTGGATGGCCCTTCCTGACTTCACTAGCGTCGCAATCCGATCGCCGAGATCTCGCAGCCGACCCCGATACGCTGCAGCCGTTTCCAGCGGATGGTGGTAGCGGTAGATCCCGACTTCCTGAAGGATCCGTTCGTCGTCGAAAACCACGGTCTCGCCCCCTGCCACAGCCTCCAACTGCAGCCGGAGCGCCCGAAGCTCAGCTTCGAGTAGCGCTATCCTGGCCCCGCTATCGCCGCCAGAGACCGCTTGCTGATTGCCTTCGATGTTCTCGAGGGTGGGGCGATCCTGCATTGCCTCGTCGGCAGGGAGCCAAAGCTGCCAACCATCAGGAGGCGGTGGCCATGATGGGTCAGGGGTCCAACCCTTTGGAGGGACCCAGCCGGCGGGCGGTTTCGGCCAACCCGGCGGCGGGTTAAACACAACGCCTCGGCCGGTCATGCCTTTCTCACCCCTGCAGGATCGATCGGGACCAGCTCGTAAGGGTTCTTCGAGACCGCCGCGCCCAGATGATCAAGGGTCGCCGCCGGGACCACTGCGGACAGATCGAACTCGACGAATGTGTCTCTGGCAGATGCTACCGCCACAAAAGGGACGTACGTGGCCAAGCCGGTAGCAGGATGGATCGTCTCTGTCCCTACCTCTAGCGAGATGGAGTGGATGATTCCCCGGCGGTCAGCCTCGAAAACCTCGTGCAGCGTGCGAACGGCGACCTGGTAGACCGCGTTCGCATAGCGATCCTTGCACGCCTTCTTCGACAGTTGGGTCTCCGTAATCTCATCGCTGGACTTCGTATACTTGTAGGCCTTGATAGACGGGACCCGGCCGGGGTCCGGGACCATCGCCCGGATACGCAGTTCGGCGTGTGCGGGATCGAACTGGAAGTCGGTCTTCACTGGGAAGTGTTCCGGGTAGACCGAGTTCGACATCACGATCGCGATGTATTCCTCAACTGCCTCAACCGACCCGTAGCTGAGGTCGGCGGCCAGCTTGTCCAGCGCTGCATTCTGCTCGGCGATCTCCGCCTCTCTGGCCTCGCACTCGCTCGCGTACCTGGCTCTTTCGGCCTCCAGTTCAACCAGGCGCTTCTGTTCGATGCGGGCGTGTGACTCAAGCGCCGCTTCGAACTCCGCGTCAAGCCGTTTCACGGACTCATGCCATTCGGCGAGCGCTGCCTCGTGCTGCTGGCGTGCTTCCTCGACCCGCTTCGCATGCTCCTTCTTGCCAAACAACCCGCGGAGGCCCGTTGGTGCGGGCGGCATGACAAATACAGGCTTTGCCGGCGGCTCCGGCCTTCTCGGCGGAGGAATCGGTTCCTCGAGGTCCGCCCGATCGAACGGCGGATGCTCCGCCTCCTGCTTCAATGCATCCAAGTCGACGTGGTCATCGACGCCGAGCGTTGAGGTCAGCAGCCCATCGATCTCCGCATAGGTCTCGTCGAGCTGGGTATTGAGATCCTGGACCTCGGCTAGCCGGCCCTCCAAGTAAGCGGCCGCTGCTTCCTTCTCCGCCTCCTTCTCCAGTCGCTTTCGTTCCGCGGCAGTGGCTGTGGCCGACTGCTGACGAAGTCTATCCTCCCGCTTCCGACGCTGTTCGGCTGCCCGCTGAGCTGCCCTCTCCTCACGCTCCCGCTTACGCTGAGCCCGTTCAGCTTCACGAGCCGCTTGTTGGAGCGCCCTGTTGAGCTCTGCAAAGAAACCTCGCCTTGCCATCACCCATCTCTCCCGGTCAAGCTGCTCCAGTGACTATGCGGCATGTAGGCACCGCACTCTAAGCCCTCCCCGCCAGATACTCCTTCCGAAACGCCCAATTCCCCCGCGCCTCCATCGCCGAGCCGAGGCCGTGGGTGGTGCCGGCGGTGATCCAGACGACCTCGTCGGCGAGGGCGAGGAGGTCCTCGACCTCGTGGCCGGTGACGAGGACGGCGGTGCCGGTGTCGGCCAGGCTGCGCAGCGCGCGGCAGACGTCGTCGCGCGCGATGGGGGCGATGCCCATGAGCGGCTCGTCGGCGAGCAGGACGCGCGGGTGCGCGGCGCGGGCCATCGCCAGCTCGCAGCGGCGCCGCTCGCCGCCGGACAGCTCGTCGGGCAGCCGGTCCAGGAACGGCGCGCACGCTTCCCTCGCCTCCGCGGGCGCGTCGCGCCCGGTGGACCGGCGCAGCGCGTCCAGGTGCCAGCCGACGGTGCGTCGTCGCGACAGCAGGTCCGTGTCGGGCCAGAGGAAGACGCCCTCGCGGGCCAGGCGGTCCAGGCGCGGGGGCACCGGCCGGCCGTCGACCAGGACCAGGCCGCGGTCCGCGCGCACGAGGCCGGTCGCGCAGCGCAGCAGCGTGGACTTGCCCGAGCCGTTGCCGCCCAGCAGCAGCGTGACGCGCCCCGGCTCCGCCCAGACGGTGGCGCCCTTGAGCACCGCGCGCTCGCCGAACGCCTTCCAGACGGAGTCGATCAGGAACGCGCGGGGCATCAGGCGAGGAGCGCGAGGCCGAGCGTCTCGAGCAGCAGCGCAGTCGCCGCGCCCGCCGCGGGCGCCGTCCACCAGGCGACGCCGAGGTTGCCGAGGAATACCCGCTCGCGCGTGACGCGCTGGTCGAGCAGCAGGAGCCCGCCGATCAGCAGCGGCACGAGCACGAGCGTGGCGCCGTCGAACAGCAGCGACCCGCCCGATTCCGCCGGCGCGTTCCTGTTGGCCAGCCAGCTGAGCGCGAGCAGCGCGGCGTGGACGAGCAGCCAGAGGATGACGGCCGCCTGGGCAGCGCCGAGGGCGATCGAGCGGGTCATTGCTCCGCGATGAGGCGCGCTAGCACGGAGCGCTTTTCGCTAAGGACAGTCATCGCCACGGCACTGAACGATGATCGACTCGCGCCATTGGAGGCCGCGCACGAAATTCCGGTGGTGGATCGCGTACTGACCCAGCATCACGTGCGTGCCCCCCGCCTGGACGAATGGGTTTCCCAGAGCGGCGAACATCGGATGATCGTACGGGAAGGGGTCGTTCACCAGGAGTACCAGTTCATCGTCGTAATCGTAGTCGTAGCCGACGATCAGGGCGACGTGCTCCGATACGCCACGATATCCGAATCCGCTCGGAGAAATGCCGGCCACGATGGGTCGTCCCTCGTCGAGTGCCTCGATGAGGTCCCGCGGGGACAGGGGACCATTTCTGATGCGCGTGACGATCGTGCCGGTAGGATGACCCGTCACCCGCTCAGCGAATGCGGGATACCGCCGCAGCATGTTGTTCATTACGGCTATCGAACCGGCCGGCACCTGGCAAGCACCGCAGTTCTGGTTACAGACGGGTCCGAGCAGCGCCACGATGCCGCACTGGAAGTTTCCGACGGGATTGATATTCGGAACATCGTAGTAGCGGAACACCATTTCTCCGACCGCGGCCCAGCACCAGACAGGGCTCTCCTGAAAGACCGGCTCGATCCAGAGATCCTGTTGGGACGCGGCGGGAGCGGACGAGACGACGGCCAGTAGTGCGGCGAAACAGCTCAGCGTGATGTTTCGCAAGGTTGCCTCGAGGCCCGGGCCGTGGATTTCCCGCACACGTTGCCCCGGAGCCGCCGGCTGATGTACGCCCGCAGCGAATGCGACGGTGTCGCCCTCCACTGCTCGAACTTTCTCGACTGGTCTCACGGGGCGCCTCACGAGTCGAACAACGCGATGCGCGCGATCCAGTACGCCAGCCCGGGCACGTCGCCGAGGCCGAAGCTGTAGCGGAGCCGGCGCGGTTCGAAGTTGCCGTGGTCGAGCGGGTGCGCGATCTCGATCGAGACCTGATCGGCCAGGAGGCGCGTGCCGAACACGAGCGACGTCTCGCGGTCGTACTCGTATTCCGCGCCGAGCGTCAGCTCGGAAAAGAAGCCCGGCCGCACCCAGGTGAGCGCGCCGCCGGGGAAGAAGTTGCGCGAGTCGGTGCCGAACTCGAAGCGCGGGCGGACGTCCAATGCCAGGCCGCGCCACACGCCGAAACGGGCGATGTAGAGGATGTCCGTGCCGCTGCCACCCTCCTCCTGCGCGTGCGTGACCCGCACGGCCGAGGGCAGGATCTTGGTCAGCAGCTTCTCCCGGCGCGGATCGTCTCGCGGCGTCACGCCCGGCGCGACCTCGAAGCGCTCCGGCCGGCGGATGGCGATGCCTTCGTAGAGCGCGTGCCCCACTTCGACCCCGCCCTCGACCCAGCCCTCCGAGGTCGACTGATCCGCGGCGCGCCACGCGCGATCGATCAGGATCGTGGTCAGGCGGTCCGCGGCGGCGTCGGCATCTTCCAGCAGATAGTGCAGGAACTCGTCCTTCTCCAGGTCCTCGGCGCTGAGCCCCTCGGCGTCGAGCAGGTCCCGCAGCGCCAGCAGGTCGGCTTCGCAGAGCAGGCTGCGCGCGCCGCGTATGCCGGTACAGTCGGAGGTCACGTCGAACGCGAGCTGGATCAGCATCGCCGAAAGTGCGTCGCCCGCTGTCTCGCCACGCAACGGTCCGAGGCTGCGGCAGTGGCGGGCGGCGGCCCGGATCGAGTCGGCGTCCAGCCGGCGCGATGAGAAGTCCGCTCCCAGCGCGACATTGTAGACCAGGGTGCCGCACGGGCCGAGCTGGAGCTGCGTCGCCAGACGATCGAGCTCGTTCAGCATGCACATCGTTCGGACGGCCCCCTGATCGCATGCGAAGCGATCGGCCAGCATGTATGCCCCGTCGTATGCGCCGATGTAGAAGTCCAGCTCGCGGAACGACTTGCTGAGGAACGCGCCGAACGCGGACAGCTTCTCGCCGTAGATCGGGAAGACGCGCGTCGAGGTGACGGTGCGCCGGATCAGCTGGGGATCGAAGCGGGCCAGCGCCTGGAGCTCATAGCTGCGCGCGGCTTCGATGAAGACGCCGGCGATGCCGAAGGCCTGTTCGAGGCCGACCGGAACCGCGTCGGTCGTGGCCTGCGCCGAGGCGACGCCCCCTGCCCCGCCCTGCCGTCGCACGTTGGGGTCGACGGAGATGACGCGGACGCTGTCCCCCACGGCCCTACCCCGATTCAGCGCCGCGATACGGGCCAGCCGGTCCGCCGCGAGCAGCGGGTGGTTGTCGAATGTGCCGCCGTCCCAGAAGTAGGCCGACTGACGGCACATGCGCTCGTTGCACGGCGGCTCCTCCTGCTGGTAGGCCGGCGTCCAGTAGTCCAGCCGCACCGGCGCGAAGGCGACCGGGAAGGCGCTGGACGCCAGCACGACCTCCAGCACCTGCTCGAACGCGAGTTCGATCTCTTCCCCAGGCTCATCCGGATTCGAGGCCGGCATGATCCACCCGCCCAGCTCGACGGGTGGCAGGGCCCAGGATCGGCCCTGCGGCAGGAAGGGGAACGTGGTGAAATCAAGCTCGCCGTCCTCCACCTCCGCGCCCATCAGCGCCGCAAAGCGCGTGGTGGGGATCGGCGTACGCGCCGCTGAACGATCGACCACCGTCTCGCGGTCGTCGACGAAGGTCGCCTCACGTTGCACGAATGCCGCCTCCTCGGAGGCGACGTCCAGCGTCGAGGGCGCCAGGTCCACGGCCTGGAAGCGGTTCACCATCAGCGCGATGGGCGCCGCGCATCCAGCCCGGAAGGTGCCGTTCTCGACAAGGCTGTCCACGTGGGGGATCAAGCGGTCCCGGAAGTACGCCCGCGAGAACAGGCCGTCGTCGCGCTCGAGGCCCGGCTTGCCCTGAGCAGGCTCGTTGCGCCGGTACTCCTCCAGCGAGGAGCCGATCAGTTCCTGGACGCCCACTTCCGTCCATACGAGGTGGAACAGCGACTGGTCCGCCCGCTGCGGCTGCGTCCTGCACCACTCGATGATGCCGAGCACCGCGTTGATGTTGCCGGCCGACGCGCCCGCGAAGCCGATGGGCGTGTTCGCGTCGAAACGGTGGGTGGGGTCGTCCTGCCCCGGGTGCCAGCGGTTGAAGAGCACGGCCAGCACGCCGGCCTGATACGCGCCCTTGCTGATGCCGCCGCTCATGGAGAAGCCGACGGGGTCGGGGGCATCGGTCTGTTGTGCGGAAAGCGGCACGGCGGGGAGCACGCACGCGAGCAGCGTCGCCAGGACCCGGCGAAGGGGCATGGAGATCCTCGGGGATCGGATTGATACGATGGGCGCTCGAGCTCGGGACGCTGGGGGTCGTCCACTCGAGAGCCACGGCAGGTGGCGCCCGGGAAACACGGGCGCCGAATCAGGCTAATTGCCGACGCCGATATTCGCCAGAAGTTTTTTCAAAGTCCAGCAATGACGCGCCCCACTGGCCGTGCAGGAGCGCGAAGCGCTCGAGCAGGAGGCCGAGGAAACTCCAGGCCTCGATGCTCCGGGCGCACTCGTGCGTGTTCGAGATCGCCTCACACGGCGGCTGACGCGGCGCCACGCGTGGAACCTGTGCGCCGAGCTGGACCGGGGCCGTCAGTAGCACGGCGAGCAACCATAGCCCGCTCCGCGCCACGTCTATCGAGCACACGCGAATCGCACTGGTTGGCTCGGGGTCGAGCGCAACGCGGCGGGTCATGGTCAGGGCACCATCGTGTTGATCATGATGTCGCGTACGCGGTCGCCGAACACGCGCACGTGCAGCGTTCGCGACGGCCCATCGCCGACCCGTCCCGCCTCCGTGAACGGCATCCACAGATTCACCCAGCCCGGGTCCTCGCCGCCGTAGAGTTCGAAGACGCGCTCGCGCGGGTCGCCGGCGCGCAAGCCGCGATAGGTGGCGAGGGTGGGGCCCGTCAGCTGGACGGAGGTGAAGCGTCCGGTATGGTCGTACTGCACCTGCGCGTCGTCGAGCAGGATCTGGCGATCGTACGGCCGCCCCTCCGGCAGGCCCAGCGCCTCGCGCAGTTCCGTCGCCGTGGACACTTCGACCGTGTCGCCCTCGGCAGTGACGGCCAGCAGGATCGTATGGTCGGCCGGCGCGATGCGCGGCAGGCTCTGCGCGGCGGCCGGCGCAGAAATCAGCAGCGCCAGCAGCGCCGCCGGGAACACCAGAGCCGAAGTTCTCATGCTCACCGCTCCGATGGATCCGCCGGAGCGGTGCTGCCCGTCACCTCGCCCCTGCACCGCTCGGGATCGAGCACGCCTTCCAGGCTCACCGGCACCCACGACGGAGTGCTCGCGCCCACGTCCGCCCCCCAAATCTCGATGGGGGTCGAGGGCAGAAGGAGCATCAGCTGGAAGGATGGCCGCCCCTGCTCGTCGACCTCATTCTCCTCCGCAAAGCCCCAGCAGCGCTCGACGATGCCGCCGTGGTGGAAATTCAGGCGTTGCACCGTGCCCTCCCGCCACCCCGCGCCGGGCCCGTCGTCCCTCACGCGGATGCGCTGGCCGACCTCGAGCTTCGACACGGCGAGGGCCCTGGACGATGCGTCGTTCGCCGCGCCCCGACCCGATGCACAGCCGGTGGCCAGGGCCAAGCCCAGCAGCAGAACGGCCCTCACGGGACCGGCTGGCGCAGGATCTTCTCCATCGGCCGCCCCTTCGCCAGCTCGTCGATCAGCTTGTCCAGGTAGCGGATCTCGCGCATGAGCGGCTCCTCGATCTCCTCGATGCGCACGCCGCAGATGGTGCCGGTGATGTTGGTGCGCGCGGGGTTCAGCTTCGGCGCCTTCGCGAAGAAGGTCTCGAAGTCGGTGCGCTTCTCCAGCTGCGTTGCCAGCTTCTTCGGGGTGTAGCCGGTCAGCCAGCGGATGATCTCGTCGACTTCCGCCCGCGTGCGCCCCTTCTTCTCCGCCTTGGCGACGTAGTGCGGGTAGACGCTGGCGAAGGCGGTGGTGTAGATGCGGTGCTTCTTCATGTCGGCTCCCCGCTGCTCACGGCTCCTCCGTGCAGTTGTCGCCCTCGAGCGCGGCGTCCAGCCGGACCGGCACCCACCCCTCCCGCGCGGGCTGGAGGTCCGCACCCGCGACCTCGACGGTGGCGGCCGGGTCGAGGAAGACCACGCGTTGGCCGCGCGGGCTGCCGTCGGCGCCGATCGCCCCGGCCTGGATGCCCACGCAGACGCGGTCCGCGAAGCCGACGTGGGCGACCACGCCCTCACGCCACGTCGCGTCGCTGTCGCTCCTGATCCTGATGTGCTGCCCGGGCCTCAGTTCGGTCACGGCGGCCTGTGGGGCCGCGGCGCTCCCCGACGCGGCCTGGCGTGGACCGCATGCGCTCACGACGACCAGGAGCAGCGCCATCCCGAGCCCGACGCGCAGGCAGGCGGACCACGAGTTCGACATCGAAGCCTTCATTCGCCTGGACATTCCGATATGGACAGGACGCGGCGCGCGTGGGTGTGCGGGCCGATCATCGAACTCGCCGCGCGAACCTGGGGGTGGCTGCGACGCGGGCGAGGGCTACGGTGCTCGATCGTGGCTGCGTATTTGAGCGAGCGGCTACGAATATGAGCCGCCGGCGCCGCGGCCACAACGACCAAGATCGACGCCGAATCGCCCCCGCTTTCCCTGGCGCATGGACGCGCCGCACCCCATCGCCCTACCTTGCGCGTCCCGCTGCGGCGCAGGCAGGTCCCGGTGCCGCTCACTGCTCCCGTCCCGCGAGGTGACTCCGTGCGACGCTCGACCTTCCACCGATTGATGCCCGTGCTGCTGCTGGCCTTGCCCGCTGGCGCCTGCATGGACGATCCGACCGCGCCGAGCGAGGCCGAGATGTCGGCGCTGGCGCTGACGCCCCAGCGCTCCAGGCTGCAGGCGACGCCGGCGGGATACATCCGCATCGGCGTGGTTCCGTCCGCGACGACGATCGTGCTCGGCAGCCCGGACGCCGAATTCACGGTGACGAACAAGGCCAATGGCGCCGTGCTGTTCAGCGGCGGCGGCAGCGTGCAGGTGGATCTGCTCACCGCGGGCAGCGTGCGCACGCGCTACTGGCTGCAGACGGCCTGCACGGGCAGCACGTCGTACCGCGACGCCTGGATCGCGGACGCGGAGTCCTACGGCTACGAGACCATGCTCGAGTTCGCCGCCCACGCGTCGTGCTGGCGGCTGCTGCTCGGCACCATGCCGGCGGGCGCGTCCTGGTCGTCGCGCTCCGCCTTCAAGGCCGAGGCGGTCTCCCGCGGCCTCGCCGCGGCCGACGCCTACTGGCGCGAGATCACCGTCGTCACCGGCGACACGCAGTTGCAGCTCACGCAGGGTGCCACCCAGCGCGTGGTGAACGCGCCGGTGGTGCTGGACGCGGCGTCGGGGCTGGTCACGATCGACGGTGCCACGTACCGCGGCAAGGCGGAGGTCTGGACCAACAGCGGCGGCACGCTGGCCGGCATCAACGAGGTGCCGCTGGAGGCGTACCTCTACGGCGTGGTGCCGCGCGAGCTGCCGCCGGAGCCGTACGGCCTGGTCGAGGCGCAGAAGGCGCAGGCGGTCGCGGCGCGCACGTACGCGCTGCGCAACCTGGGCAAGCGCGCGAGCGACGGCTACGACCTGCTGCCGACCACGTCCGATCAGGTGTACGGCGGCTACGACGCGGAGCACCCGGTCTCGACGCAGGCGGTGGATGGGACGGCGGGCGTGGTGGGTACGTACGGCGGCCAGCTGATCTCGATGCTCTATCACTCGACCAGCGGCGGGTACACGGCCAACAGCGAGGACGTCTACACCACGGCGCTGCCGTACCTGCGCGGGGTGCCGGACGCACAGCGTGGCAGCGCGTTCGAGAACGTGCCGACGCTGGACGTCTTCATGCGCCACGCGAATCCGACCAACCTGCGCGCGCACGCGGAGGGCGACTTCGAGGCCGACTGGTCGCGCTACCACCGCTGGACCGCCGAGTGGACCGCGGCCGAGATGGTGGCGATGCTGCGCGACGTCCACGGCACGCAGGACATCGACGAGGTCACCTCGATCGAGGTGACCGAGCGCGCCGACCAGGGGCGCGTCATCGAGATCGTGTTCCGCACCGACGAGGGCGACTTCACGGCGACCCGCGACGGCATCCGCAGCCGGCTGCGCTATCCCACGTCCACCGGCGCGTTCGCGTCGCTGCGCAGCACGCTGTTCTACATCGAGCCGCTCCGCGAGGGCGCGGGCGACGCGATCACGGGCTGGAAGGCGTGGGGCGGCGGCTGGGGCCACGGCGTCGGCATGTCGCAGACGGGCGCCGTCGGCATGGCTGAAAAGAAGAGCACCTACCAGGAGATCCTGGCGCACTACTACCAGGGCATCGAACTGGAGACGCGGGCCTACTGAGCCGCCGCGCTCATCGCTGGACCGGAGCCCCGGCGCCCTTCGCGGCGTCGGGGCTTTTTCGGCCGGGTCAGTGAACTAGCCGCGCAGTCGCTTGCGGAAGAAGACCTCGCCCACGCCGCCCTGGTTGATGCCGTTGATGATGCCGCACTCCTCGAAGCCCATGCGCCGGTGCCACGCCTGCGGCTCGGGCTCGTCGGCCTGGGAGGACGAGAGCAGCACGGCGTGCCCATCCTTGCGTAGCGCGTCCTCCAGGTGCGCCAGCAGCGCGCGGCCGACGCCCTGCCGGCGATGCGGCGGCAGCACGCGGATCAGGGCGATGTAGGGCTGCGTGCCCCAGAGCAGCTCCACGCGCAGGTAGCCGACAGCGGTTCCGTCCACTTCCGCGACCAGCGCCCTGCCCTGTTCGATCGAGTGGGCGACGGCGGCCGGGTCCGTGTAGCCGTCCTGGCCCACGAACGACAGATCCTCGCCCCGCGCCGCCCGAACCCTGATACCCATGGCCGTCGATCCTACGTCGCTGGCGCGGCGAAGGCCACGCTCTCCATCTGCTGCCACGGCCCGTGGTCGAGCAGCCGCGGCCAGATGGCGGGGCGGATGCCGGCTATCGCACCACGACCTGCCGCACGACCTCGATCTGGCTGGCGCCGGGCTCCGAGAAGCCGTGGAACCGGATGGAGGTGACGCCGGGCTCGCGCAGCACGAGCGTCGCGCGATGGTCGTGGTGCGCCAGGAAGTCCAGGCACAGGCCATCCCTGCGGCGGGAGTCCAGGTCGTACGGCCAGACCGAGACCGAGCCGGGCTTCGGCTCCACCACCGTCTCCCCCTTCTCGACGCAGCCGTTGCCGTAGGTGCGCACTGCCACCTCGAACGGCTGCCCGGCGTCGACCGTGTCCGGCGCCTCCGTGACCACGGGATCCTGGTAGTGGGCGATGGTGCCGAGGCGCTTCGCGGCGTCGGGCTCGCCGATGCCGTCGCAGCCCAGGAACAGCAGCGCGAGGGGGAGCAGGGTCGGTATCGCTCGGGTCATGGTTCGCACCTCGGTCGGTGGGGACGTGCGGTGTGCCGTCCTCCTAACCTGCGCGCGGGTCGCGGGATCCGCCACGGCGCGCCTGGGCGGTTCAGCCGCCGATCAGCAGCGCGACGGCCCAGAGCCCGAATCCGAAGACCAGGTGCGTGGCGAAGCTCTTCGCCCGCGCCTGCGCCGGCCGCGGTGCTCGCGACGACGCGACGCCGAAGCCCAGCGCCGGCTGCAGCACGAACAGCGGGAAGACCACCGTGACCGCGCCGAACAGCAGCGCGGGGAACAGCGTCGGCCGCGCCAGCCACTCGCCCTGCACGAGCAGCACGAACGCGACGGCCAGGCCGATGCCGATCGAGTAGTGCGCGATCCAGCCGACCGCGCACTCGTGTGGCCGGGGCGCCGCGGCGCGGATGTCCTGGTGGCGGAACGTGCCGGCCGGCATGTGCCGCACCCAGCGCCCGAGCAGGCAGAGGTCCAGGCCTCCCAGCCCGAGTACGCGCCGTGCGAACAGGTTCCAGCCGTCCATCAGCAGCGTGGCGGCGATGCCGAGGGCGGCGGCGATGAGGATGTCGGTCGGGTCGATGCTCATGCGCCCGCGAAGCCGGGCGCCGGCGCGGCGGTTCCCGGGTCAGGGCTACTCGACGACGATCTCCCGCACCACGGTGAGCGGGGCACCGCCCGGCCGGTCACCGTTTTCGCCGCCATGATCTCGAAGCGCCGGGCCGCCTCACGACTGCAGCCGATAGCTCCGCCAGCCCTCCGCCTCGGCCTCCGCCTCCGCCTCCGCCTCCGACCGCCGCTCGAACACGAGCCGCGCGTGCAGGCGCGACTGGTCGAATTCCAGAAACTCGATGCGGCGCGGCCGGACGATGAACGCGCCCCAGGTCGCGGGCCGCGCGGGCTCGGCCCCCGCCTCCGCGTTCGCCTGCTCGAATCGCCGCGCCAGCGCCTCCGGGTCGTCCAGCGGCTGGCTCTGGCGCGACACGATCGACGCGATGCGCGAGTCGCGCGACCGCTCGCGGAACAGCCGGTCCGACACCTCGTCGTCCGCACGCCGCGCCTCCCCCTGCACGCGCACCTGCCGGCCGAGCGGGTCCCAGTAGAAGGTCAGCGCGACGCGCGGGTCCTCCGCGATGCCGCGCGCCTTGGCCGATTCCAGGTGTGTACCGAAGAGGAAGCCGTCCTCGTCGACGCCCTTGAGGTCCACGAAGCGGGCGTTCGGCGCGCCGTCGGGGTCGAGCGTGGCGAGGCACAGGGCGCGCGGGTGTCTCAGCGCCGCGGTCGCCTCGGCCTCGGCCAGCCAGTGGCGGAACAGGACGATGGGATCCATGATCGGGTCAGAATATCTTGTGGATGCGAGCGGCCTCAAGCCCGGCTCATTGGTCCACCCCGGGCGGCCACGAGGCCACTGGCGCTGCCGATGAAGGTGGTCGGCCGGTTTTCTCGCTTGAGTGTGGTAAGCGACCCATCGACCTTCCCGCCCCGGAGACGCCTCATGCGCGCGAAGCCGTTCTCGTATCCGCTCCCCACCGCGCTGCTTCTCGCAATGTCCGCCGCCGGCTGCGGCGGCGACGGCGGCGGCCCGGCCGGCCCGGAGGGCCCGGAGCTGGCCACCACGCTGTCCCTGGACTTCGAACGCGTGCGGGTGCTCGAGGACTGCGACGGCATCGAGGGTGCCGGCGATTTCCGCTTCCTCGTGCAGACGCTCACCGGTGCGGGCGTGAGGGTCACGCACTTGAACACGGTCGTGAACTACGATCCTGGCGACACGACCGCAGACCTTGGCACACACGTCTTTCCGCTCGACGTATCCGAAGGGCGCGTCGAGGTGTCGTTCGAGGCCTCGGAGCTGGACACCGGCATCGGCGGTGACTTCAACGACTCGAGGATGGACCAGAGCAGGGGCTGGGTGATCCACCGCTACGTGAACGGCCAGTGGACCCACGTGGGCAGGAACGAGATCGATCTCGGTAGCGGCGACTGCTGGGTCGATTTCTCGTATGTCGCCCTTGTGATCCCCCCGTCCTGACGCGGTCATGCCGGTTCGGCCGTAGCCGCTGCCTGCCTCGAAACCGCGAACGGCACGCTGGCCGGCCCGGAGAGGGTCGGATCCCCGGGCCGCCTGTCCGCTGCCTTGCCTTTGCCGCGCATGTGATTGAGTGTTGAGGTGTCGCGTGTCGGGTGCGCGGCCGTTTCCCCGGAATCTCCCATGCCCGTCAGCGTCCAGCTGCGTCCCTCCTCCGCGTCCGGCTCGCCGGCGCGGGGGGTGGAAGCCATCCTCTCCGCCGTGGTCTTCGGCGCGCAGAAATTCCTGAACCAGCCGGACTGGTCGTCGCTGCTGGTGCCGTGGCTGCGGCAGCTGGGCGAGTCCGCGGGCGTGGACCAGGTGCGGGTGTTCCGCAACGACCAGCCGGTGCCGGGCGACCTGCGCGTGCGCTCCAGCCTGTGGGCGGAATGGATGGCGCCGGGCGTGCGCGCGTCGGCGTTCAGCGCGCTGCAGCACGTGTCGTTCGGGGAGGCGGGCACGGGTCGCTGGCTGGACGTGCTGTCGACGGGCGGCGTGGTCGCGGCCAACACGGCCGACCTGCCGGACACCGAGCGCACGCTGCTCGAGCGCGAGGGCAACGTGGCCGTAGTGATCGTGCCGGTCTTCGCGTCCGGCCGCTGGTGGGGCTTCCTCGGCTTTGCCGACTGCGCGCACTGCCGCGACTGGTCGCAGGCGGAGGTGGACGCGCTGACCGCGGCGGCGGGCATCCTGGGCGCGGCGCTGTCCCGGCAGGAGCTGGAGACGCGCGTGGCGTCCGCGGCCATGCACGCGCAGCTGGCCGAGGAGATCGGGGAGGTGCTGGGCACCAGCGGGCTGCGCCTGGACGCGATGCTGGAGCAGTGCTGCGAGCGCATCGTGCGCTACCTGCGCGCGGACCTGGTGCGTGTCTGGACGCTGGAGCCGGGCGCGGACACGCTGGTCTCGCGCGCCGCGGCCTCGCTCGAGCCGGGCGAGCACGAGCCGGTCGAGGTGCCGCTGGGCGGCTGCGCGGTCGGCCGCATCGCCGCTACGCACCGCTCGGCGATCTGGCCCCACGCGCTGCCCGAGCTGTGGCCGGGCAGCGGCGCCTACTGCGAGGCGCACGGGCTGCGCGGCGGCGTGGGACACCCGCTGCTGCGCGAGGGCGTGGTGGTGGGCGCAGTCGTGCTGCTGAGCCGCGAGCCGCTGACGCAGAGCACGCTGGACGGGCTCTGGTCGATCACCGACGAGCTGGCGCTCGCCATCGAACACGGCCGCGCGACCCAGGCGCTGCACCTCACGGAGGACCGCTACCGGCGCCTGGTCGAGGCGACCATGGAGGGCATCTGCATCCACGACGGCCGGCGCGTGCACGACTACAACCCCAGCCTGGCCGCGATGCTCGGCCTCGGGGAGACGCCGCCGCCCGACCTGGACCCGCTCGAGTTCCTGCATCCCGAGAGCCGCGACCTGGCCCGCCGTCACATCGCCGCGGGCTACACCGGCACGTACGAAGCGACCATGCTGCGCGCGGACGGCACCACCTTCCCCGCGGAGCTCAAGGGACGCAGCTACGAGTACGACGGGATGACGCTGCGCGTCACCGCCGTGCGCGACCTGACCGACCGCAAGCAGGCGGAGCGCGCGGCGCGGCGGCTGGCCGAGGAGCAGCGCGCGCGCGAGGTGGCCGAACGCGACCGGCTGGACGCCCAGTTCCTGGCCGAGGCCAGCCGCATCCTCGCCTCGTCGTTCGACTCCAGCACCGCGCTGGCCCAGCTGGCGCGGCTGGCGGCGGACGGGCTGGCCGAGTGCTGCGTGGTCACGCTGCTGCACGACGGCACCGCACAGCAGGCCGCCGTGGACGTCAACGCCGACGAGGCGCGCGAGGGCGTGCTGCGCGCGGCGATGCGCCGGCTGGGCGACAGGCCGGACCACCCCCTCGTGCAGCGGCAGCTGCAGGGCGACGCGTTCGTCGTGCCGTCGCTGCCCTCGTCGTCGCGGCCCGGGCGCGGCGTGGACGCGCTGCTGGCCGGCCTCGAGTGCGACACGCTGATCTGCGCGCCGATCAAGGCCGGCGGCGAGCTGCTCGGCTCGATCCTGCTCGCCGCGGGCGACGGCCGCGCGCCCTACGACGCGCACCAGCTCGCGATCGCCGAGGAGCTGGGCCGTCGCGCCGCGACCGCGCTGGTCGCCGCGCGCTCCTACCGCGATGCGCTGCGCGCCACGCGCGCACGCGACGAGATGCTGGCCGTGGTCGCCCACGACCTGCGCAACCCCATCGCCACCATCCGCATGGCCGCGGACCTGGCGCTGGAGCTGATGGACGCGGCGGGCCCGGCGGATGGCACCGGTTCGCCGGGCGCGGGCACGGCGGCGGGCGGCGCCGCCTCGGCGGCACCCGCTCCGGTCGGCCGTCGCCAGTTCGAGATCATCCGGCGCCACACGCACCACGTGAACCGGCTGATCCAGGACCTGATGGACGCGTCGCGCATGGAGGCCGGTCAGCTGGCGCTGGACGTGGCGCCCGAGCCGGCCGCGGCGATCCTGCGCGAGGCCAGCGACCTGCTGCGGCCGCTGGCCGAGAACGCCGGCATCGCCTTCGAGACCGAGCTGGCCGACGCCGTGCCGCACCTGGCCGTGGACCGCACCCGCGTGGTGCAGGTGCTCAGCAACCTGGTCGGCAACGCGCTCAAGTTCACGCCGAAGGGCGGCGCCGTCCGCCTGATCGTCGAGCCGCACGACGGCGGCGCCTGCTTCACGGTGCAGGACACCGGCCCCGGCATCGGACCCGACCAGCTGCCCCACGTGTTCGGCCGCTTCTGGCAGGGCAAGCGCACCGACCGCCGCGGGCTCGGCCTCGGACTCGCCATCGCCCGCGGCATCGTGGACGCGCACGGCGGCTCGATCTGGGTGGAGAGCGAGCTCGGCGCGGGGGCGGCGTTCCGGTTCACCGTGCCGGCGGCGACTACCAGCCCCGCTTGATGTAGGCGTCGGGCACGATCTCGCGCAGTGCGGCCATTCGTTGCTCGGCCAGTTCGCGCGGGTAGGGGCCGGTGACCAGCACGGTCAGCCCGGGCTCCAGACGCGGGACCAGGTCCGAGCGGATCGCCCAGGGGATCACGTCGGCGTTCCACAGCGCCTGCTGGCGCGCGGCCACCCGTTCGTCGCTCGCGCGGGTCACCGTCGACGTGTGGCCGGGGCCGGGGCGCTCGCCGCGCTCCGCGTCGATGCGCCACGAGCCGAGCACGATCAGCCAGTCGCCCTCGCGCAGCGAGACCACGTCCTCCCAGTTCGGGATGCCCTCGAGGTTGGGCCTGCGCGCGACAGGATCGCCGGGTTCGGCTGCGGATGACGACCCGCCCGAACCCTCGCTGCGCGCTGCGCCGACGCTATCGCGCCCGGGCAGTTCCACCGTCGGTTCGTCCGACGCCGGCATCGCCGCCGTCGAGGCCGCGGCCGACTCCGCGGCCGGGGAAGCCGGGCCGGCGTCGCCCTCTTCCCTGCCAGCGCCGTCCGCGCAGCCGACGAGCAGACCCACCGCGACGGCCCCGATCGCCAGGGCCAGCCACGATACGATGGACCCTCGGCGCATTCTGCCTCCTCGTTGGTCAGGCGGTTACACCGAGTCCCCGGACCGCGAACCATACGGTGCCGGCCAGCAGCAGACCGTAGCCCACGCCCAGCGCGGACCAGCGCCAGGTGGTGCCCCACCGACCGTAGTCGAAGAACCGCCGCGCGGCCAGCCACAGGTACGCCCACACGGCCAGGCCGGCCAGCACCGAGAGCAGGCCGCCGGAGAACACGGCAACGCCGCTGGTCGGCACGCCGTCGCCGCCGCCGTTGCCGCCACCGAGCAACCGGCCCGCCGCGTCCACCGTCAGGAACAGGTACCAGGCGCTCTGCACGTGCACGGCAAAGACCAGGTGCTCGATGTACGTGCGCCGCGGCTTCCGGTACACCAGCATGACCAGCGCGGCGAACAGCGGCACGACCAGGAACATCATGCGCGGCAGCCAGGTGCCGAGCCATTCGCTCAGCTCGCCGCTGTCCGTCTGGATGAAGACGATGTTGTCGCTGCCCGCCCACCCCTGCACGACGAAGTAGACCAGCGACGACAGGATGTAGAGCCGGAACGGCGAGACCCACGATCGGCGGCGGCCGGCGACGTACTCCTCGGTGAGGAACGCCGGCCGCAGCACCAGCGCGTGCAGCGTGCCGAGGATGCGGCGGTCGAGGTCCAGGAACGCCTCGACCGCGTCGGGCAGCACGGTGCGCAGCGGGCCGATGGGATCGACCGCGCGCTGGCCGCACCGGTGGCACCAGGGGCCTTCGAGCGGCGCGCCGCAGTTGCGACACGCCTCGCCCGTCAGTCGATCAGCTGCCCCTGCCGGCGCGTGCGCGCCTTGATCAGGTCCCGGTTCAGCCGTGCGATGAAGTCCAGGCTGATGCCCTTCGGACATGCGTTCTCGCAGGCGCCGTGGTTGGTGCAGTGGCCGAAGTGCTCGGCGTTCATCTGCGCGACCATCGCGACCGTGCGCCGATCCCGCTCCGGCTGCCCCTGCGGCAGCAGGTTCAGGTGCGACACCTTCGCGGCCGTGAACAGCATCGCGCTCGCGTTGGGACACGCGGCCACGCACGCGCCGCAGGCGATGCACTCGGCCGCCTCGAACGCCAGGTCGGCGTTCTCCTTGGGGACCGGGATCGCGTTGGCGTCCGGCGCAGCGCCCGTGCGCGTCGAGATGTAGCCGCCCGCCGCGACGATGCGGTCGAACGCGTTGCGGTCGACGACCAGGTCCTTGATCACCGGGAACGCCGTCGCGCGCCACGGCTCGATCCAGACCTCGTCGCCGTCACTGAAGTGGCGCATGTGCAGCTGGCAGGCGGTCGTGCGGTTCAGCGGGCCGTGCGCATGACCGTTGATCATCATGCCGCACATGCCGCAGATGCCCTCGCGGCAGTCGTGATCGAACGCGACCGGCTCCTCGCCTCGCTCGATCAGCCGCTCGTTCAGCACGTCCAGCATCTCCAGGAACGACATGTCCGGGTTGATGTCGTCCACCTCGTAGGCGACGAATCCGCCCTCGTCCGCGTCCTGGCGCTGGCGCCAGATGTGTAGTGTCAGATCCATTCTGAAGCGGGCTTGGGGCTCGGGGCTCGGGGCGTGGGGAATGCGGGTTCGGCGGTCGTGCGCCCACCCAGGCCCCAGGCCCCAACCCCCACGCCCGTCATTTATAGCTGCGCTGCGTGGGCTTGACGTACTCGAACGTGAGCGGCTCCTCGTGCCGCGTCGGCTTCGCACCGACGCCCTGGTACTCCCACACGGCCACGTGCTGGAAGCGCGAATCGTCGCGCTTGGCCTCGCCTTCCTCCGTGGTGTGCTCCACGCGGTAGTGCGCGCCGGCCGACTCGTCGCGCGTCAGCGCGTCCCAGCACATCAACTCGGCGAACTCCATGTAGTCGGCCACGCGGCCGGCCTTCTCCAGCGACTGGTTCAGCGTGGCCTCGCTGCCCGGCACCTTCACGTTGCGCCAGAACTCCTCGCGCAACGCGGGGATCTTCTCCAGCGCCGTCTTCAGCCCCTCCTCGCTGCGCGCCATGCCGCAGTACTCCCAGACGATGGAGCCCAGCTCGCGCCAGTAGTGGTCGGGGCTCTTCTCGCCGTTCACCTCGAGCAGGCGACGGTTCCGCTCGACGACCTCCGCCTCCGCGTCCGCGAACGACGCATGCTCCTGCGAGAGGCCGCCGTCGCTGCCGACCTGCGCCAGGTAGTCGCCGACCGTGGCGGGCAGCACGAAGTAGCCGTCGGCCAGCCCCTGCATCAGCGCGCTCGCGCCGAGCCGGTTCGCGCCGTGGTCCGAGAAGTTGGCCTCGCCGCCCACGAACAGGCCGGGGATGTTGGACATGAGATTGTAGTCCACCCACAGCCCGCCCATCGTGTAGTGCGGCGCGGGGTAGATGCGCATCGGCACCTGGTACGGGTTCTCGCCCGTGATCTTCTCGTACATCTCGAACAGGTTGCCGTAGCGCGCCTCGATCGCGCCCGCGCCCAGCCGCTCGATCGCGTGACGGAAGTCCAGGTACACGCCGTTCTGCAGCGCGCCCACGCCGTGGCCGCTGTCCACCATCTCCTTGGCGCGACGCGACGCGATGTCGCGCGGCGTCAGGTTGCCGAAGCTGGGATACAGCCGCTCCAGGTAGTAGTCGCGCTCCGCGTCCGGGATCTGGTTGCCCGGCCGCTTGTCCTCCGCGTCCTTCGGCACCCAGATGCGGCCATCGTTGCGCAGCGACTCGCTCATCAGCGTGAGCTTCGACTGATAGTGGCCGCTGGGCGGGATGCAGGTCGGGTGGATCTGCGTGTAGCACGGATTCGCGAAGCCGGCGCCGCGCCTGTACGCGCGATAGCCCGCCGTCACGTTGCAGCCCTTGGCGTTGGTCGACAGGTAGAACACCGTCGAGTAGCCGCCCGTGCACAGCACGACAGCGTCCGCGACGTGGCGCTCCATCTCGCCCGTGACCAGGTCGCGCACGATGATGCCGCGCGCGCGGCCGTCCACGATCACCACGTCCAGCATCTCGTGGCGCGGGTACATGGTGACCGTGCCCGCGTCGATCTGCCGCTCCAGCGCCTGGTACGCGCCCAGCAGCAGCTGCTGGCCGGTCTGGCCACGCGCGTAGAAGGTGCGCGCGACCTGCGCGCCGCCGAAGCTGCGGTTGTCCAGCATGCCGCTGTACTCGCGCGCGAACGGCACGCCCTGCGCCACCGCCTGGTCGATGATGTTCAGCGACAGCTGCGCCAGCCGATAGACATTGGCCTCGCGCGAACGGAAGTCGCCGCCCTTCACCGTGTCGTAGAACAGGCGATAGATGCTGTCGCCGTCGTTCTGGTAGTTCTTGGCCGCGTTGATGCCGCCCTGCGCCGCGATCGAGTGCGCGCGACGCGGGCTGTCCTGGAAGCAGAAGCACTTCACGTTGTAGCCCTGCTCGCCCAGCGTGGCCGCCGCCGCGCCGCCGGCCAGCCCCGAACCGACCACGATCACCTGGTACTTCCGGCGATTGGCCGGGTTGACCAGCTTCATGTCGAACCGGTGCTGGTCCCACTTCTCCGCGATCGGCCCCGCCGGAATGCGCGCGTCGAAGCGCGGCTTCACGCCGCCCGCCGCGCCCGCCGCGCCGCCCGTCCGACCGCCGCCCGGCTGTCCCACCGGCGCCTCCGCATCCGTCCCTGCTCTCATCCCCTGCCCCGTGCCTGTGCCTTCGCCTGCGCCTCTGCCTTCGCCTGCGCCTGCGCCTTCGCCTCTGCCTTCGCCTTCATCTCCGCCTCCGCCTCCGCCTCCGCCTTCGCGGTTCACGACACCAACCCGATCCAGATGGCCGCCGGAATCGACAGATAACCGAGCGTGATCGCGATCGCGACGAAACCCGCAACCGGTCGCCGCAGCCGGTTGTAGTGCACGTTGTTCGCGCCGAACGTCTGCATCGCGCTCCACAGGCCGTGGTAGAGATGCAGCCCCAGCGCGATCACGCCGACCACGTAGATCAGCGTCGACAGCGGGCTCGCAAAGCCGATGATCAGGTTGTGGTACGCGTTGCCGTGCACGAAGTCCGGATGCACGTCGCCCGTGGTCAGGTGCAGGATGTGGAAGACCACGAAGAACAGCAGCGCGATGCCGCCCCACTTCATGGTGCGCGACGCGCGGCTGAACACGGCCGGGTCGTACTTGGCGTACTGCACCCGCCGCGCGGCGCGGCTCTTCTTCCACAGCTGGAAGAACGCGACCACGTGCACGGTCACGGCGATCAGCAGGATCACGCGCACGATCCACAGCAGCTGGCTGTGGCCCAGCACCGGCGCGCCGAACGCGCGCAGGAACTCGGCGTACTCGTTGAACTTGGTCTCGCCGTAGAAGACCTTGAGGTTGCCGATCAGGTGCAGGATGATGTAGCCGAACAGCACCAGCCCGGCCGCCGACATCGCGTACTTCTTGCCGATCGTCGTCGAGTACAGCGACTTCAGCTCGTGCGGCTCCGTCGGCCGCGTCGCGACGTGCGCCTTGCCGGCCGCCATGCTCAGCCCAGCGCCGCGATGGTCGAGCGCACCGCCTCCGCGCTGTTCTCCAGCGCCGCGCGCTCGTCGTCCGTCAACTCGACCTCCAGGATCTGCTCCAGCCCGTTCCGGCCCAGCTTGCACGGCACGCCCAGGTACAGGTCCTTCATGCCGTACTCGCCCTCCAGGTACGCCGCGCAGGGCAGGATGCGCTTCTTGTCGCGCACGATCGACTCGGCCATCTGCACCGCCGCGGCCGCCGGCGCGTAGTACGCGCTGCCCGTCTTGAGGTAGCCCACGATCTCCGCGCCGCCCTTGCGCGCGCGATCGACCAGCGCGTCGATCCGCTCCTGCGGCAGCAGCTGCGTCAGCGGAATGCCGCTCACCGTGGTGTAGCTGGCCAGCGGCACCATCGTGTCGCCATGGCCGCCCAGCACCAGCGCCTGGATGTCCTCCACGCTGACGTCCAGCTCCATCGCGATGAACGAACGGTAGCGCGCCGTGTCCAGCACGCCCGCCATGCCGATCACCCGCTCCCGCGGAAAGCCCGTGACGTCCTTCGCCACGTACGCCATCACGTCCAGCGGGTTCGAGATCATGATGATGATCGCGTCCGGCGAGTGCTTCGCGATGTTCTCCGACACGTCCCGCACGATGCCCGCGTTGGTCTTCAGCAGGTCGTCCCGGCTCATGCCCGGCTTGCGCGCGATGCCCGCCGTCACCACGACGATGCCCGAGCCCGCCGTCTCCTCGTAGCCGTTCGCGCCGACCAGCCGCGTGTCCCACCCCTCGATCGGCGCCGACTCGAACTGGTCCAGCGCCTTGCCCTGAGGAATGCCCTCCGCGATGTCCACCATCACGACCTCGCGCGCCAGCTCCCGACGCGCCAGCCCCTGCGCGCACGTGGCGCCGACGTTGCCGGCACCGACTACGGTAATGCGATCCATTGAAAAGGCGTGCTCTGGTTTGAGGTTTTTAGCGCGGGCAAGGTAGGAATGGCGCTGGGGGGTGTCAACGCGAAGCGGGCGGAAAATCGCACGCGGGGACGCGCCTGCGGCGCGGGGACACTCGCTGCGCTCGTGGGGACGCGCCTGCGGCGCGGGGACGCTCGCTGCGCTCGCGGGCACTGCAGGAAACCTGATCGGCGCCCCTCCGTCCGCCCCCGGTCCGTTCCCGCGCGAAGCGCGTCCCCGCGAGCGAACGCGAGCGTCCCCGGCCGCAGGCCGTCCCCGGCCGCAGGCCGTCCCCGGCCGCAAGGCCGTCCCCGGCCGCCAGGCGCGTCCCTTACCCGCCCACCTGCGACAGCGCCAGCAGCCCGCCAGATCCGGCAGCGCTGCCCCGCACCAGCCAGTGCCGCTCCGGCTTGATGCGCAGCGTCTCCTCGATGAGGGGCTGCAGCGGCTGTCCGGAGCGCAGTGGCCCGCGCAGGTCCGTCTGCAGGGACCCGAACAGGCAGGGTCGGAGCGCGCCGTCCGCCGTGAGCCGCATCCGATTGCACGTATCGCAGTAGTTGTGGCTCATCGGCGTGATCACGCCCACGGTGCCGCGGGCGCCGGGGAACGCGAAGTAGCGGGCGGGTCCGTTGCCGCGCGGGCCTGCGACGGGGCGCAGCTCGCCGATGCGTCCGAGCCTGGCCAGCATCGCGGGCGCGGGCACGTACTCGTCGGCGCTCACGTCCAGGTTCTCGCCGACCGGCATGACCTCGATGAAGCGCACGTGCCAGGGTCGCTCGACCGTGGCGCGCGCGAAGTCCTCCAGCTCGTCGTCGTTGCGCCCCTTCATCACGACGACGTTCAGCTTGAGCGGCGCGAAGCCGACGCGCTCGGCGGCGGCCAGCCCTTCGAAGATGCGCCCGTGGCTACCCGGCCGGCGCGCGATCGCATCGACACGTTCGGGGCGCAACGAATCGAGCGACACGTTCAGCCGGTCGACGCCCGCGGCCTTCAGCTCGTCCGCCAGGTCGGCCAGCAGCACGGCGTTGGTCGACAGCGCCAGGTCGTCGATGCCGGGGATGCCGCGGATCATGCGCACCAGCTCGGGCAGGTCGCGCCGCACGAGCGGCTCGCCGCCGGTCAGCCGCACGCGCCGCAGCCCCATGCCGGCCATGACGCGCACGACCTCCGCGATCTCCTCGTAGCTGAGCAGCTGCTCGCGCTTCAGCCACGGCAGCCCCTGCTCCGGCATGCAGTAGACGCAGCGCAGGTTGCACTTGTCGGTGACGGAGACGCGCAGATACTCGATGCGCCGGCCGAACGAGTCGTTCATGGTCATCGCGCGCGCTCCTGCACGGGCGGGCGCTGGCCGTCCAGCCACCTGGACTCGCCGTCCAGGTACTCCTCCCGCTTCCACACGGGCAGGCGCAGCTTGATCTGCTCGATGGCCTGGCGGCACGCGTCGAAGGCCTCCGCGCGGTGGGGGCTGCTCACGGCGATGGCGACGCTGGCCTCCCCGATGTCCAGCCGGCCGATGCGGTGCTCGATGGCGACGCGGTCCGTGCCCAGCGTCGCCGCAACCTCGCCGGCGATCTCGGTCAGCACGCCCTCCGCCATCTCGACATACGCGTCGTAGCGCATGCCGCCGACCGGGCGGCCGTCGTTGTGGTCGCGCACGATGCCGAGGAACAGCAGCGCCGCGCCGTCCTCGCGCGCGCCGACCCGCGCCAGCACACGCGCGCCGTCGATCGGATCGGTGACGATGGCGGTGTGGACCGGCACGTCAGCCCCCCGCCACCGGCGGCAGCAGCGCCAGTTCGTCGCCGTCGGCCAGCGGGCGGTCCAGGTCGGCGTACTCCCGGTTCACGGCCACCACCGGGTCGGCGGGCAGCCGCGCCCAGCCGCCGCCCTGCCCGCGCGCGGCCGCGACGGCGCCCGCGGCGGTCGCGCCCGGCTCGAGCACCAGCTCGGCCTCGGCCGCGCCGGCCAGGTCGCGGTACGTCGCGAAGAGCAGCAGTCGGATGCGCATCGTCGGAAGCTACCGGCGCCGTGCGTGGAAAAGAAAGCGGACGGACCGAAGATCGGCCCGTCCGCTCCTACCCGCCGCGCACGGCGACGTTCGATCGATCGGACAGAAAGATCAGCCGATCACCTCGCCGTCGCCCACCTGGTTGCGCATCTCCTTCGAAGGCTTGAAGACCGGCACCATGCGCGACGGCACCTTGACCGGGTCGCCCGTGCGCGGGTTGCGCGCCATGCGCGACTTGCGCTCCCGCACCTTGAACGTGCCGAAGCCGCGGATCTCGATGTGCTCGTGCTTGGCGAGCGCGTTCTTGATCGCGTTCAGCAGGCCGTCCACGACCAGCGCGCAGTCCTTCTTGGTGATGCCGGGCCCGATGGCGTCAGCCACCTGCTCGACGAGATCCGCCTTCGTCATTCGTCCTCCATCGAGGGGTTCGGATGAGTCACGGGCGCGAGAACCGTCCCGCCGCCGTCCTTGCTCAGTATGCGGGGACGAACTTGAGCACCGGGCCGCGCAGCGCTTCGCTGGTCGGCCACAGGCGGCGGAGCCCCGCCTCCGCCCGTCCGAAGATCACGTCCCATATCGTCGGCCGCGGATCCGGCGGCCGTACCACGTGCGGGTCCTCGCCCAGGTCGGCCAGCCGACCCGCAGCGCGGATCGCATCCGTCAGGCTGCCCTCCCGATCGGCCAGCCCCTGCCGGATCGCCTGCCGCCCGCTCAGCAGCCGACCGTCCGCGACGGCCAGCACCTGCTCCCGCGGCAGACCGCGCTCCAGCGCGACCACGTCCACGAACTGGTCGTAGACGTCCTGCACCACCGCGTCCAGCAGCGCGCGGTCGCCTTCCGTCATCTCGCGGAACGGCGAGCCGATGTCCTTGTGCTCCCCGCTCTTCACCACCTCCACGTCGACGCCGACGTTGTCCAGCAGCTCCCGCACGTTCGGGAACTCCATGACCACGCCGATCGAGCCGGTGATCGAGCCCGGCAGCACCCAGATCGAGTCGGCCGCCAGGGCGACGTAGTAGCCGCCCGAAGCGCCCACACCGCCGATCGACGCCAGCACCGGCCGGTCGTCCTCCTCGCGCAGCTCCCGGATCGCCCGGTAGATGCTCTGCGAGGGCGCGACCACGCCGCCCGGCGAGTTGATCTCGATCACGAACGCGCGTACCGACGGATCACGCCGGAAATCGTCCAGCTGCTCCAGCAGCTCCGCATCGTCGAAGATCACGCCCTCGACCTCGAGCACCGCCACCCGCCCGCCCAGCCCAAAGCCATCGCCGCGCACCGACATCACGGCCAGCACCAGGCCGGTCACGGTGCTGAGCACCAGCAAAGCTGCGAACACGGCCAGGAGGAGCGACCGCCGGCTCAAGGGAGCATCACTGCGTACGGGTCTGAACTGTCAGGTCGGAAAATCGGGGTGCGCCACGTTACCACCCGCGCGCGGCTAACGTCAAGTGTCTTAACGCTCTCCGGCCATCGAGCGCACGAAGCGGTCGAACAGGTAGCGCGAGTCGTGCGGCCCCGGCGCGGCCTCGGGATGGTACTGCACGCAGAACACCGGCAGCTCCCGGTGCTCCATCCCCTCCACCGTGCCATCGTTCAGGTTCACGTGCGTGACGCGCAGCCCCGGCGCGCCCTCGACCGTGCCCGCCTCGACGTCGCCCTTCACCGCGAAGCCGTGGTTCTGCGCGGTGATCTCGACCAGACCATCGTCCACGCGCCGGACCGGGTGGTTCCCGCCGCGATGGCCATAGAGGAGCTTGTAGGTCGAGCCGCCGAACGCGCGGCCGATCAGCTGGTGGCCCAGGCAGATGCCGAAGACCGGCGTGCCCGCCTCACCCAGGCGACGGATCGCCTCCATCGCGTGCCCCACCGCCTCCGGGTCGCCCGGCCCGTTGGAGATGAACAGCCCGTCCGGCTCGGCCTCCAGGATCTGCTCGACCGTCGTGTCGCGCGGCAGCACGGTGACCCGGCAGCCGCGCTCGGCCAGCAGCTTCGGGGAGTGCCGCTTCACGCCGAAGTCCCACGCCAGCACGTGGAACCGCTCGGCGCCCACCGGCTCCACCTCGTACGACGCGTCCGTCGTGACCGCGCCCGTCAGGTCCAGCCCCTCCATGCGCGGATGCCGCTCCACGCGCGCGCGCGCCTCGGCCTCCGACAGCGTCGCCGGCGCGATGATCGCCCGCATCGCGCCCGCCGAGCGGATGTGCCGCGTCAGCGCGCGCGTGTCCACCTCGCTCAGCGCCACCACGCCGCTCCGCTTCAGGTAGCCGTCCAGCGACTCGCGGCCGCGCCAGCCCGTCCACGTCGGCGAGAGCTCCCGCATCACGAACCCCGCCACCTGCGGACGGCCCGACTCCTCGTCCTCCCCGTTCACGCCGTAGTTGCCGATCTCCGGGTACGTCATGACGATGATCTGACCGGCGTACGACGGGTCCGTCAGCACTTCCTGGTAGCCGGTCATCGAGGTGTTGAACACCACCTCCCCCACCGTCTCCCCATCCGCGCCCGCCAGCCGCCCCGGAAAGCGACGCCCATCCTCGAGCAGCAGGTATCCGTCGTTCATGTCGTGCGGGTCAGAGTTCGTATCTGGCTAGTGCGCCGGAAGTTAGATCCGGACGGGCGCGCGTCAAGCAATCGGGCTTGGGGCTTGGGGCGTGAGGCGTGGGTGACCGCCCGACGCCCGACGCCCGACGCCGACGCCCAAAGCCCCAGGCCCCAGGCCCCAGGCCCCAGGCCCCAGGCCCCAGGCCCCAGGCCCCAAGCCCCAAGCCCCAAGCCCCAAGCCCGCAGTCAAGGCGTTCGCGCCGGCTCGAACGCGTCGTCCGCCTCCGGCGGCGCGTGCTCGATGAAGTCGAAGTAGCGCTCGTGTTTCTCGCGCTCCTGCTCCAGCCACGCCTCGAAGCCCGACGGGACCAGCCCGCCGCTGGCGTTCTGCTCCCGCGCCGCGCGCGTGGCCAGGTGGTTCGCGTACTCGTTGCGCGGATGGCCCGCGTGGCCGCGCACCCAGCGCCAGTCGATCTCGTGCCGCCCGGCGATCGGCAGCAGCTTCTTCCACAGGTCCACGTTTTCGACCGGGCCCGTCTTGCGCTTCCAGTTCTTGCGCACCCAGCCGTGGATCCACTCGCGCATGCCGCGCACCAGGTAGTTCGAGTCCGACACGAACACCACGCGCGAAGGCTTCCGGAGCGCGCGCAGCCCCAGGATCGCGCTGCGGATCGCCATGCGATTGTTGGTCGTCCCCGGCTCGCTCAGCCACGCGTCCCGCCGCTCCCAGCGACCGTCGGTCCAGTACTCCAGCAGCACCCCCGCCCCGCCCGGACTGTCCCGGTCCTTGTACTGGTTGCCCAGACACGATTCGTCGGCGTGGATGTATACGAGAGGCTTCATGACTTCGGGCTTGGGGCGTGGGGCTTGGGGCTTGGGGTCGCGCGCTACTCGCTACTCGCTGCTCGCTGCTCGCTGCTCGCTACTCTCGGCTCGCTGCTCACTGCTGAGTGCTCTTCCGAACACCTCCGCGAACCGCTGCGCCACCCGGTCCATCACCTGGCCGGCGTCGGGCGCCGCGCCCAGCAGCCGCTCGATCGAGGTGACGCCGTAGTCGCGGATGCCGCAGGGGACGATCGCGTCGAAGAAGCTGAGGTCTGTGCTCACGTTCAGCGCGAAGCCGTGCGACGTGATCCAGCCGCTGGACACGCGCACGCCGATCGCCGCGACCTTGTCGCCGTCGACCCACACGCCCGTCAGCCCGTCCACCCGCCCCGCCCCCTCGACGCCCAGGTCGCCCAGCGCGCGGATCAGCGATTCCTCGATGTCACGCACGTAGCGGTGCAGGTCGCGGCGCTCCGGCTCCAGCGCCAGGATCGGGTAGCCCACCAGCTGCCCCGGCCCGTGATAGGTCACGTCCCCGCCCCGCCCCGTCTCGTACAGCTCGATGCCCAGCAGCCGCCGGTCCGCCTCGTCCGCCAGTACGTTGTCGCTATGCGAGCCCGTACCCAGCGTGATCACGTGAGGATGCTCCAGCAGCAGCAGCCGGTCCGGCGTCTCCCCCGCCCGCCGCGCCCGCACCAGCCGCTCCTGCAGCGCCAGCGCATCGCCGTACGCCACCACCCCCAGCCGCTCCACCTCGAGCGAGGCGGAGGCGGAGGCGGAGGCGGAGGCAGAGGCTGAAGTCGCCGAAACCCCGGAAATGCCGCTCATGCCATCAACCTAATGAAAGGGCCGGACGCCCGAAGCGCCCGGCCCCCAGAAAACCCGAGCCCCAAGCCGCAAGCCCCAAGCCCCAAGCCCCAAGCCCCAAGCCCCAAGCCCCAAGCCCCAGGCCCGCCGTTACGTCTGCTCCGGGAAATCCTCCAGCACTTCCTTGAGCCGCGCCAGGAAGCGGGCCGCGTCCGCGCCGTCCACCAGGCGGTGGTCGTAGCCCAGCGAGAAGAAGCTGCGCTTGCGGATCGCGATGCTGTCGGTGCCGTCGACCTCGACCACGACCGCGCGCTTCTCGATCGCGCCCGTGCCCAGGATCGCCGCCGTGCCCTCGGGGATGACCGGCATGCCGACCATGGTGCCCAGCACGCCCGGGTTGGTGATGCTGAAGGTGGCGCCCTGCACCTCGTCCGGCTTGAGCTTGCGATTGCGCGCGCGCTCGGCCAGGTCGTTGATGCGCTTGGACACGCCCACCAGCGTCAGCTCCTCGGCGTTCTTCACCACCGGCACGATTAGGCCGGGGTTCAGGTCCACCGCCATGCCGATGTTGATGTCGCCGCGGTAGATGATGTTCTCGCCCGAGATCGTGCCGTTCACCATCGGGAACTCGGGCAGCACGCGCGCCACGGCCCAGGCCACGAACGCGGTGTAGCTGACCTTCACGCCCTGCTCCGCCCACTTCTTCTTGCCGGCGTTGCGCACACGGTCGATCGACGTGAAGTCGATCTCGATGAACGAGTGCACGTGCGGCGCGATGCGCTTGGCGCGCACCATGTGGTCCGCCGTCAGCTGACGCATCCGCGTCATGCCCTCCACGCGATCGTTGTCGCGCGCCGGGAACTCCGGGTGCCGGACCTGGCTGTAGAACACGTCCCAGAGCTGGTCGGCGTCCATCACGCCGCCGCCCGCGGGCGCCGCCGCCGGCTGACGCGACGGCTTCGCGGCCGGCGCCGCTGCGGCCGCCGCCGGCTTCGCCTCCGCCGCCTTCTTCGCGCCGCCGCCGTCGATGTACGACATGATGTCCTGCTTGGTGACCCGACCCGCGCGGCCACTGCCCTCCACCTGCGCGATGTCGATGTCGTGCTCCGCCGCGATCTTGCGCACCAGCGGCGTCGAGCGGCGCTTCAGCCGGTCGTCCGCCGACTCGTCCGCCGGAGCCTCGGCCTCGCCCGCGGGCGCTGCGGCCTGGCCGGCCGGCGCCGACGCAGCCGCCGTCTCCTGAGCAGGCGAGCCATCGCCCTGCGGCGCCTTGGCCTCGGCAGGCTCAGCGGTCTCCGCCTCCGTCTCCGCCTCCGCCTCCGCCTTCGGCGCCGCAGGCGCCGGCCCGCCATTGCCGCTCGGCGCCGCGCCCTTCTCCGTCTCGATGTAGGCGATGATGGTTCCGACCTCGACCGTGTCGCCCTCGCTGACCACGATCTCCGCCAGCGTGCCCGCCGCCGGCGCCGGGATCTCCGCGTCCACCTTGTCCGTCGAGATCTCCAACAGAGGCTCGTCCCGCTGGACGTCCTCGCCTACCTGCTTCAGCCACTGGGAGACCGTGCCCTCGGCGATCGACTCGCCCATCTGGGGCATCGGGACTTCGACTCGAGCCATTGTCTTATTCGAAGTGCGATGTGTCGTTCGGGTGCGCCCGCCAACCTAGCCGCTGGCACCGTGTTGCGACAGAAGCCTTGCCAGACCCGTACCGGGAACGGCGGCCTGCGGCCGCGGGAACGGCGGCCTGCGGCCGCGGGGACGCGCCTGGCGGCGCCGGGGACGGCCTGGCGGCCGGGGACGGCGCCTGCGGCGCCGGGGACGCTCGCGTTCGCTCGCGGGAACGGCAACACCGTCTCGAGTGCGACCCCGCCCCGCCAACGAAGCTCCACCCACCCGCGGCGGCAGCGCCGGTCCGTTCCCGCGCCGAAGGCGCGTCCCCGCGAGCGGCAGCGAGCGTCCCCGCGCGCAGCGCGTCCCCGCGAGCGCCAGCGAGCGTCCCCTCTCGCCAGCGCACCGCCAACCTGCCAGCTACCGCCAGGCCAGGCGCTGGGCCGCACCAGCCACGGCCAGGCCAGTCGCTCGCCGACGCCCGGCCAGGCACCATCCCGCTGGTCAGTACTCGGCCAGGTACCTGCACGCCTTGACCACATCCTCCACCCCCGGCAGGAAGTAATCCTCCAGCGGCGGCGAATACGGCACGGGCGTATCGATCGAGGTGACGCGCAGCATGGGCGCGTCCAGCCACTCGAAGGCTTTCTCGCTGACGCGCATGGCGATCTCGCCGGCGATGCCGCCCGTGCGCGTGTCCTCGTGCACGACCAGCAGCCGGTTCGTCTTCTTCACGCTCTCGACGATGGCATCCTCGTCCAGCGGCATCAGCGTGCGCAGGTCCAGGATCTCGACGTCGATGCCCTGCTCGGCCAGCTGCTCGGCCGCCTTCAGACTCTCGTGCACCATCATGCCGTACGTCACGATGGTGACGTCCCTGCCCTCCCGCGCCACGCGCGCCTCGCCGAGCGGCACGACGTAGTCCTCCTGCGGCAGCACCTCACGCAGCGCGGGCATGCGGTACATCTTCTTGTGCTCGAAGAAGAGCACCGGGTCCTCGTCGCGGATCGCGGCCTTCAGCAGTCCCTTGGCGTCCCGCGCCGTGCACGGGTAGACGATCTTCAGACCCGGCGTATGGAAGAACGCCATCTCCGGGTTCTGCGAGTGGAACGGGCCGCCGCGCACGCCGCCGCCCACCGGGCCGCGCACGACCATCGGCACCGGTCCGCTGAAGCGCCAGCGCGACGTGGCGATGTAGTTGGTCAGCGGCTCGTACGCGCACGAGACGAAGTCCATGAACTGCATCTCGACCACCGGGCGCATGCCCATGTGCGCGGCGCCCGCGGCCGCGCCCGTGAAGCCCGCCTCGCTGATCGGCGTGTCCACGATGCGCTTGTCGCCGAAATGCTCGAGAAAGCCGTCCGTCACCTTGAACGCGCCGCCGTAGACGCCGATGTCCTCGCCCAGGATGAAGACGTCCGCGTCCCGCTCCATCTCCTCCCACAGCGCCTCGCGGATCGCCTCCAGGAAGGTGACCGCCTCCCCGCGCTCCGTCTGCCGCACGTGATCCGGCTTCTCGGCCGGCTTCCGGGATGCGCGGTCGGCCGACCCGTTCGGAGCGGCCTTCGCCTTCGACGACGACTTCTTCTCCGTCGACGTCTCTTTCGATGACGTCTTCTTCGATGACGCCTTCTTCGATGAAGTCCTGGACGACGACTTCTTCGCCGGCGCCTTCTTCGCCGCGACGCGCGTCGATGCCTTCTTCGACGTCCCCTTCTTCGCAGCCGAACGGGAGGTGCCCTTCCGCCCCCGCGTCTTCGCCTGCGCCTCCGCCTCCGCCTTCCCGCCAGCGCCCATTCTCTTCTTGGATTCAGCCATGACCAGGATCAAGCAAGGTGAGGATCAGCCACATCCAGTCGCGTCCAGGGCCGGCGCGCGGGCTCGCCGGCGTAGACGCCGTCCAGCGCGTCCTCGGCGTCGGGCAGAGCCGACGCCTCGGCCTCGTCGCGCGCGGCCTCGACCTGCGCCCTGACCTCGGCGTCGATCGCGTCCAGCTCGTCCTGCGTGGCCCAGCCGTTGTCGAGCAGGCGCCGCGTGTACAGCGCAATGGGATCCTTCTTCTCCCACTCCGCGACCTCGCCGTCGGGCACGTACGACTGCGCGTCGTGCTCCGCGTGGCCCTTGCGGCGGTACGTCTCGACCTCGAGCAGGCAGGCGCCCCTGCCGCTGCGCGCGTGCTCGACCGCGCCGCGCATCATGCCGTACACGGCCAGCACGTCGTTGCCGTCGCACTTGGCGCCGTACACGCCGTAGCCCTCGGCCTTGTCCACGAACGATTCCGCGGCCGTCTGGCGCGATGTCGGGGTGGAGTAGGCGTAGTGGTTGTTCTCCACGATGACGATCAGCGGCGCGCGCTGCACGGCGGCCAGGTTCAGCCCCTCGTGGAACGCGCCCGTCGACGTCATGCCGTCGCCCGAGTACGCCACCGCGACGCGATCCTCGCCCTTCAGCCTGAACGACATCGCCACGCCCGCCATGACCTCGATCATCACGCCCAGGTGCGAGATCAGGCCGATGAAGCCGCGCTGGTAGTCCGTGAAATGAACGTTCTGCTCACGGCCGCGCGTGGGCGAGTCCCCCTTGGCCATGTACTGGCGCAGGTAGTCGACCGGACGGCCGCCCATGAGCAGCAGCGCGCCCAGGTCGCGGATCGCCGGCGCGATCACGTCGCCCGTGCCGTCGTCGCGGCGGCGCAGGGCGTAGGCCGAGCCGACGGCCGTGCCCTCCTGGCCGAGCGAGCCGTACAGCCCGCCCACGATCTTGCTCTGGCGATACAGATTGGTGAGGACCTGCTCGAGCTGACGCGTCAGCTGCAGGTGACGGTAGATGTCGTGGAGCTGATCGCGGGTGAGGTCGTGAATCAGCGCCTCACCCGCGCCCTTGTTCGCTCGTGCCATGCTCAGGGTGCGGCGGGCGCCGGATCACCGGCGTCGCCGGTCTGGCCCACGCCCGGCGCCGTGGCCGGCTCGCGTCCCTCGAAGCTGGGGTCCTCGGCGGGAGCGAGCCCCGGCACCGCGCCGCCCTCCTCACTGGGCGCCGCGCCCGGCACGTCCAGCGGCTGCGGCACGGCCGGCTGCGCCTCCTGCTGGAGGATCGAGCGCGGCTCGCCCGTGTCGCGCGACGACATCACCGCGAGCACCAGCGAAAGCGCCAGGAACACGGCGCCCGCGATCCAGGTGGTGCGCGTCAGCAGCGTGGCCGCCTGGCGGCCGCCGATGAAGTTGTCCGTGCTGGCGCCGCCGCCGACGGCGGCCAGACCGCCGCCCTTGCCGGCCTGCAGCAGGACAACGGCCATGAGCAGCAGGCCGTCCAGGATCAGGAGTGTGACCAGAAATGCGACCAAGGGAACCTCTGTTGGGCTACGAGACCACGATCAGCCGCGGAAAATCGTGGAGATTCCGGGGACTGTCAACCGCGCGCGGTGCCGGCGTCAGCCGCGTCCGGCCGCCGCGATCCGCGAGAAATCGTGCGGGTCCAGGCTGGCTCCGCCGACCAGCACGCCGTCCACGTTGGGTGCGGCCAGCAGCTCGGCCGCGTTGTCGGGCTTGACGCTGCCGCCGTACAGGATCGGCACGTCCGCGCCCGCATCGCCGCGCGCTTCCCTCAGCCGCTCGCGCAGCGCGCCGTGCGCGGCGGACGCGTCGGCGGGCGTGGCCGTCTCGCCCGTGCCGATCGCCCAGACCGGCTCGTAAGCGATGTAGAGGCGCCCCAGCGCGTTGTCGGGCACGGCCTCCAGCGCGGCGTCCAGCTGTCGCAGGATCACCTCCTCGACCCGATCGGCACGGCGCTCGTCGATCGTCTCGCCGACACAGACCATCGCGTCCAGGCCGTGCTCCAGGGCGGCCGCCACCTTGCGCGCGACCTCGTCGTCCGTCTCGCCGAAGACGTGGCGCCGCTCCGAGTGGCCGATCAGCGCGACCGCCGCGCCGGCGTCCCGCGCCATGGCGGCCGAGGTCTCGCCCGTGAACGCGCCCTTCGGCTCCCAGTGGATGTTCTGCACGCCCACCCGCACGTCCGGCCGGTCCTGCGTCATGTCCGCCGCGGCCTGCAGCGCGACCGCGCCCGGAAAGACCAGCACCGGCCGCTCCGTGCGCGGGTGCAGGTCCAGGAACTCGCGCAGGAACGACTGCGCCTGCCCGGGCCCCTTGTGCATCTTCCAGTTGCCGGCGATCACCGGCTCGCCGTTGCGTGCCACCTGCTCCCCCTTCCCCTCAGCGATCGTCCAGCGCCGCCACGCCGGGCAGCGTCCGCCCCTCCAGGAACTCCAGCGACGCGCCGCCGCCCGTCGAGACGTGGCTCATGCGATCCACCACGCCGGCCTTGGCCGCGGCCGCGGCCGTGTCGCCGCCGCCCAGGATGGTGGTCGCGCCGCGTTCGGTGGCCTCCGCCACCCACTCCGCCACGCCCTCCGTGCCGCGTGCGAACGCGTCGATCTCGAACATGCCCATGGGCCCGTTCCACACGATGGTGCCCGCCTGCGCCAGCGCCTCACCGAACGCGCCCACGCTGGTCGGGCCGATGTCCAGGATCGTGCGGTCGGCAGGCACGTCCGTCCGCTCGACCACGTCGATGCCCGCGTCCTGCTCCGGCGCGGTCGCTACCACGCAGTCCACGGGCAGCACCAGCTTCTCGCCGGCCCGCTCCATCAGGTCCTCCGCCATGTCCACCCGGTCCTCCTCCACCAGCGAGCGGCCGGTCTCCAGCCCCATCGCGCGGAAGAAGGTGTTGGCCATGGCACCGCCGATCAGGATCGCGTCCGCCTTGCCGAGCAGGTTCTCGATCACGTCGATCTTGCCCGAGATCTTGGCGCCGCCCAGCACCGCGACCAGCGGGCGCTGCGGCGAGTCCAGCGCCGTGCCCAGCCAGCGCAGCTCCTCCGCCAGCAGCAGACCGGCCACCGCCGGCGCGCCACGCTCCCGCATCACCTCCGCCACGCCCGCCGTGCTGGAATGCGCGCGGTGCGCCGCGCCGAACGCGTCGTTGACGTAGACGTCGGCCAGCTCCGCCAGCTCACGCGAAAGCGCGGCGTCGTTCTTCTCCTCACCGGCCTGGAAGCGCACGTTCTCCAGCAGCAGGATCTGCCCGGAGCCCAGCGACTCCACCGCCGCCCGCGCTTCGGGCCCCGTCACGTCCGCCACGAAGCGGACGGGCGCGTCGATCAGCTCGCCCAGCCGCTCCGCCACCGGCGCGAGCGACAGCTCCGGCCGCGCCTGGCCCTTGGGACGCCCCAGGTGCGAGACCAGGATCACGCGCGCGCCGTGGCCGACCAGGTGCCGCAGCGTCGGCAGCGTCGCGCGGATGCGCGTGTCGTCCGTGATGCGGCCGTCCTCCAGCGGGACGTTGTAGTCCACCCGCACCAGCACGCGCCGATCCTTCAGCTCGCCCGCGCCCAAGTCGTGTATCGTGCGCTTGTCCATCCGCCCCCGTTCCTGTCGTGCCACCGCCGCTGCGGCGGCACCATGAAAAGCCGCGCGGCCGCGACGCCTTCGCGCCGCGGCCGCAGAAGATCACGAAGAGCGCACCGAGCTTACTGCGCCGGCTGCTCCGCCACCAGCACCGAAAAGCGCACGCTGTCCGCTCCGCGCGAGGTCAGCTCGAGCGGCGTGTCGCAATAGCTGCACGGGAGCACGACGGGCCCCCGGCTCACGTCGATTTCGGTACCGTCCTTGTGTCCGCACACCGGACACCGGTAGGTGCCGAATCGCAGATCCTTCTCCTCGGCCATGCAATTCCTCCAGCGCGGGGCCGCTACGGCGCATGCCTGCCGCCCACCTCGCGCAACATCGGAGCCAGACGCACTCGCGTCGGCCGCCACGACGTGCGCCCGACGTCAAAGCTGGGGCCGATCCGCGCCCGTCGTCAATATGGAGGGGACGGCCGACACACCTCCAGCGTTGCTCGAGGTGTGCCGGCGCAAGCCGCCGCGCTACTTGCCGATACGTGCGCCCATGTACATCGCCAGGTCCACGCAGCGGCACGAGTAGCCCCACTCGTTGTCGTACCACGAGAGGACCTTGACCATGCGCTTCCCCATGACCGCCGTGCTCTGCAGGTCCACGATCGAGCTGGCCGGGTTGCCGATGTAGTCCACGCTGACGAGCGGCTCGTCCGACACGTCCAGGATCCCCTTCATGGAGCCTTCGGCCGCGTCGCGGAACGCCTGGTTGACCTGCTCGACCGTCACGTCCTGCTCCACCTCGCAGACCAGGTCGACCACGGACGCGTCCGGCGTCGGCACCCGCATCGCGATGCCGTCGATCTTCCCCTTCACCTCCGGCAGCACCAGCCCGGTGGCTTTGGCGGCGCCGGTCGTGGTCGGGATGATGGACAGCGCCGCCGCGCGCGCGCGCCGCATGTCCTTGTGCGGCAGGTCCAGGATGTTCTGGTCGTTGGTGTAGCTGTGGACCGTGGTCATGAGGCCGCGCACGAAGCCGAACTGCTCGCGCACCACCTTGACCACCGGAGCCAGGCAGTTGGTCGTGCAGCTGGCGTTGCTGACCACGTCGTGCTTGCCCGCGTCGTACGCGTCCTCGTTCACGCCCAGCACCACCGTCACGTCCTCCTGCTTGGCGGGCGCGGTGATGATCACCTTCTTCGCGCCGGCCTCCAGGTGCCTGGCCGCCTTCTCGCGCGCGGTGAAGATGCCCGTCGACTCGAAGACGATGTCGACGCCCAGCTCCTTCCAGGGCAGGCTGCCCGGATCCCGCTCGCTCAGCACGCGCAGCGGGTCGCCGTCCACGACCAGCCCGTCATCGCTGATCTCGACCGTGCCGGGATACTTGCCGTGCACGGAGTCGTAGCGCAGCAGGTGCGCCAGCGTCTCGTTGTCCGTGAGATCGTTGACCGCCACGAAATCCAGCTTCGCGCCACCCGTCTTGGCCGCGCGGAGGATGTTGCGGCCGATGCGGCCGAAGCCGTTGATCGCGACCTTGACGGCCGGCCCGTTGCCGGCCGGTGTCTGCGTGAACATCGCCTGCCTCCCTGTCCCCTCGTCGTATTGGATGCGGAACGAGCGCTCAGCCCAGCGCCCGCGCGTACGTCAGCACGGTGACCGCTCGCGCGCCCGCCGCTGCCAGCGCGAGCGCGCATTCCGAGACGGTCGCGCCGGTGGTGAGCACGTCGTCGATCAGCAGGACGTGTGCGCTGCGAAGATCACGCCGCGCGGCCGCCACCACCCCGAAAGCGCCCGCCACGTTAGCCGCGCGTTCCAGCGGCTGCAAGCGCGTCTGCGTGCCGGATCCCGCCCGGCGCGTCAGCGCCTCCACCACCCGCCGCCCGCTGGCCTGCCCGACGCCGCGCGCCAGCAGCGCGGCCTGGTTGTAGCCGCGGCGCGCCTGCCGCTTCGCGGTCGTCGCGACCGGCACCACCACGTCCACCGGGCCGGCCGGCTCCGGCAGCGCGACGCGCGTCATGTCCTCCGCAATGGGCGCGGCCAGCGCCTTCCAGCCGCGGTACTTCAGCTGGTGCACCAGCCGGTCGGCCGGCGGCTTCAGCATGCACGCGGAACGCGCGGCGACCAGCACCTCCGGCCAGCCGTCGCACTCCCGGCAGGTCGCGGCCGCCGCCGTGCCGATCAGCGGCCGCGGCGCGCCGCAGCGCGCGCACAGCGGCGGCGCCGGCCGCTTCAGAAGCGAGCGGCAGCGCCGGCAGATCAGGCGCGCGCGGTCCGCGGCCAGGATGGGGCCGTCGCAGCCCAGACAGACGGGCGCGAAGAACAGGTCGAGCAGCGCCGCGCGCAGGCGGCCCGGCTCGAAGGGGGCGAAGCGCATGGCCGCTCGCTACGCGATCGGTCCGGGCCCCTCCATGGCGGGAACGGTCGCGTCCAGTGCGCGGCGCATCACGTCCAGTGGCGGCGCCACGCGCCACCAGCGCGCGAAGGCATGCGCCGCCTGGCGCAGCAGCATCTCGGTGCCGTCGATGGCGGGCACGCCCGCGGACAGCGCGTCCCGCACCCAGTCGGTCGCGCCCCGCGCGTAGACCAGATCGAATGCGGAGCGCACCTCGATCGAGCCGTCGAAGCGGAACGGCGGCCGCTCTCCCGGCAGCAGCCCCAGGCTGGTGGCGTTGACCACCAGGTCGAAGCGTTCGCCCCGCAGCGTGTCCAGCCCGGCCAGCGCCACGCGGTCGGCGGCGTCCAGCCGCGCGACCAGCGCCCGCGCGCGCTCCGCCGTGCGGTTCACGAGCGTGATACGCACCCCCGGCCGCTCCAGCAGCGCGGCCAGCACCGCCGCGGCGGCGCCGCCGGCGCCCAGCACCAGCACCCGCTCGGCGCCGCGGCCGGGCTGCCACGCCGCCAGCGCGTCCGCGAAGCCCGGCACGTCCGTGTTGTCACCGCGCACGCGCCCGCCCTCCAGCCAGAACGTGTTGCACGCGCCCGTGCGCCGCACGGCCGGCAGCGCGTCCTCGACCAGGCGGGCCGCGCGCTCCTTGTGCGGTACCGTGACGTTGCCCGCGCCGCCGGCGCGCGCGATGCCGATCAGCAGACCTTCCAGGTCGCGCGCGTCGCAGCGCAGCGGCAGGTAGGCGCCGTCCAGCCGCAGCGCGGCCAGCGCGGCCCCGTGCAGGCGCGGGGACAGCGAGTGGGCGACGGGATCGCCGAGCAGGGCCAGCAGCCGCGTGCCCGGCGGCGCCTCAGGGGGCAAGGATGGGCTCCAGCCGGTCCAGCAGCCCGTCCACCACGCGCGTCAGCTCGCGGAAGGTGTGGCGGTAGACCTCGCGCCCACCGCCGATCGGGTCGGAGATCGCGCCGCCCGCCGGCGCGTCGTCCAGCAGCTCGGCGGCCAGCACGGCCTTCTCCGCGCCGCCCAGCTCCACCACCCGCTCCAGGTGCCAAGGCGACATGGCCACGATCTGGTCCGCCCACTCGACCAGCTCGGGCGTCAGGCGCCGCGAGCGGTGGTCGCTCAGGTCCAGACCGTGCTCCGCCGAGGCCGACACCGCTTCCGCCGTGGCGGGCGATCCGTCGCTGGCCGACGCGCCCGCCGAGCGCACGGACACGATCGGCCAGCCCCGCTCCTCGACGCGCGCGGCCGCGATCGCCGCGGCCATCGGGCTGCGGCACGTGTTGCCCGTGCACACGAAGAGCAGGTTGTAGGTCGTGGGTCGGTCGAACGCTTCCGTCATCCCGGCCGGATCTCCTCGATCACCGAGCGCAGCAGCTGCACGTCCACGGCGCCCTCGCGCAGCACGCGCGGCTCGCCGCGGCAGTCCACCACCGTGGAAGGTGTGCCGCCGGGCGCGTCGCCGCCATTCAGCATCCAGACTTCCGTGTCCTCGGCCGACAGCCGCTTCAGCAGCGACAGCGCCTCCTGCGCACTCCGTGCCGGCGGCTCGCCGGTCAGGTTCGCGCTGGTCGACGTGATCGGCTCGCCCAGCGCGTCCAGCAGCCGCGCCACCACCGGATGCGGCGACTGGCGCACCGCCACCCCGCCGTCCGCGCTCCTCACCCCCGGCGGGAACGCGCCCTCGTGCGACGGCAGCACCAGCGTCAGCGCGCCAGGCCAGAACGCGTCGGCCAGCCGCCGCGCGCAGTCCGTCCACTCCACGCCCTCGACGGCGTCCGGCCGCGCCACCAGCAGCAGGAACGACTGCGCCGCCGCGCGCCCCTTGAGCGCCGCCAGGCGTTCCACGGCGGCCGCCGAGGCCTGACCGCCCAGGCCGTACACGGTCTCGGTCGGATACAGCAGCAGTCCGCCGTCGCGCACGTGCTCCACCACGGCCGGCATCTGGTGCCGCTGCTCCTCCTCGTCCCGGAACGGAACCACGAACATCGGGCTACACCTCCCTGGCCGGGCGAGCCGCGCCTGCGCTCCCCGCACTGCCCGCGCCCCCCGCGGCGGGCGCACCCGTCGTCTGATGCGACCCCCGCGTCAGCAACGCCTCGGCGATCGCCACGTCGGCCGGCGTCGTGACCTTGAGGTTCGCGACGTCGCCGTCGACCACGACCACGCGACCGCCGATCCGCTCGACCAGCGCCGCGTCGTCCGTCGCGCCCATACCCTCCTCGGCCGCGGCACGGTATGCCGCCACCAGCAGGTCGCGCGGAAAGGCCTGCGGCGTCTGCGCCCGCCACAGCCGCGACCGGTCGCGCGTCGCCACGATGCCCCCCTGCGCATCCACCTCCTTCACCGTATCGGCGATGCGGACCGCGGCGATGGCGCCCTGCCCCTCGGCCACCGCGGCCAGCGTGCGGTCGATGACCTGGCGCGTGACCAGCGGCCGCGCCGCGTCGTGCACCAGCACCCGGCGTATCGTCTCCGGCACCTGCTCCAGCGCCCGCCGCACCGAGTCCGCCCGCTCCGCGCCGCCCGCCACCAGCCGCACGCGCTCGTCCACGTCGCGCAGCCACTCGGGCGGCAGCGCCGCATCGTCCGCTGGCAGCGCGATCACCACCGCCGCCACCGACGGGTGCTCCAGGAACGGCCGCAGCGCGCGCAGCAGCACCGGCTCGCCCGCCAGTTCGAGGTACTGCTTGCGCAGCCCGCCCATGCGCCGGCCGGAGCCGCCGGCCGGGATCACCACACCCACGTCCCGCGCGCTCATCGGCCGCCCGCGCCGCCCAGCCGCTCGATCAGCTCGCGCACCTCTCCGATCGGCACCAGCCGCAGCCCGTCCGGGCCCCGGTCGGGCCGAGCGCGGGCCGGCACGAACGCCCTGGCGAAGCCCATGCGCCGCGCCTCGACCAGCCGCCGCTCCAGCTGCGGCACCGAGCGCACCTCCCCCGACAGCCCCAGCTCGCCCAGCAGCACCGCGTCCTCCGGCAGCGCGACGTCCAGCGTGCTGGACGCGATCGCCGCGGCGATGGCCAGGTCCGCGGCCGGCTCGTCCAGCCGCAGCCCGCCCACCACGTTGACGAACACGTCATGCTGCCCGCTGGCCAGCCCGGCGCGCCGTTCCAGCACCGCCAGCAGCAGCGCCAGCCGCTGCCGGTCGAAGCCGTTGGCCACGCGCTGCGGCGCGCCGTAGCTGGAGCGGCTGCACAGCGCCTGCACCTCGACCAGCAGCGGACGCGTCCCCTCCATCAGCGCCGTCACGGCCGTGCCCGCCGCGCCCGCGGCGCGCTCGCCCAGGAACAGCTCGGACGGGTTCTCCACCGGCTCCAGCCCGCTGCCCGTCATGCGGAAGACGCCGATCTCGTCGACGCCGCCGAAGCGGTTCTTGGTCGCGCGCAGCACCCGGTGGTCCAGCCGCGCGCCGCCCTCGAAGTAGAGCACCGTGTCCACGATGTGCTCCAGCGTCTTCGGCCCCGCGACCGTGCCCTCCTTGGTCACGTGCCCCACCAGGAACACCGCCGTGCCACCGCTCTTGGCCAGCTGCTGCAGCCGGGCGGCGCACTCGCGCACCTGGCTCACGCTGCCGGGCGCCGCGTCCAGCGACGGCTCCCACATGGTCTGGATCGAGTCGATCAGCAGCACGTCCGGGCGGTCGTTCTCGACCTGCCGCAGCACCGTGTCCAGCGAGGTCTCGCACAGGAAGGCCACGCGGCCGGCGTCCACGCCTACGCGGCGCGCGCGCAGCGCCACCTGCGCGGCGGACTCCTCACCCGAGACGTAGAGCGTGGACGCGCCCGCCGCCTCCAGCCGCGCCGCGACCTGCAGCAGGATGGTGCTCTTGCCGATGCCGGGCTCGCCGCCCAGCAGCACCAGCGACCCCGGCACCACGCCACCGCCCAGGGTGAAGTCGAACTCGGCGATGCCGGTGGCGATGCGCGGACTGGCGTCCGCCTCGACCTCGGCCAGCCGCACGGGAGAGGCGGCCTCGAGCACGGCCACACCGGCGGGTGCCGCACGGCCGCGCGCCTTGCCGGAGCCGCGCTCCTTCGGCGCCTCGACCATGGTGTTCCACGACCGGCAACCGGGACACTGCCCTTCCCAGCGCGGCGACTCGCTGCCGCACTCGGTGCAGAAGAAGAGCGTGCGGGCGCGCGCCATCAGTGACCCGCGTACGTCTCTTCGGCGCGGGTCATCGACTCGAAGCGCGTGAACTCGTTGCGGAAGTACAGTTCGACCGTGCCGGTCGGGCCGTTCCGCTGCTTGCCGATGATCAGCTCCGCGCGGCCGCGCATCCCCTGCTCCTCCGCCTCCAGCTCGCTCATGTAGTACTCGGGGCGATAGAGGAAGGCGACCAGGTCGGCGTCCTGTTCCAGCGACCCCGACTCGCGCAGGTCGGACAGCTGCGGCCGGTGGTCCGAGCGCTGCTCGGGCGCGCGCGACAGCTGGGACAGCGCCAGCACCGGCACCTCCAGCTCCTTGGCCAGCCCCTTCAGCGAACGGCTGATCGCCGAGACCTCCTGCTGCCGGCTCTCGTGCCCGCCGCCCGAGTCCATGAGCTGCAGGTAGTCGATCACGATCAGCCCCAGGTCGGGCTGGTCCGCCTTGAGACGACGCGCCTTGGCGCGCAGCTCGAGCGGCCCGAGCATGCCCGAGTCGTCGATCCAGATCGGCGCGGTGTTGAGGTGCCCGGCAGCCTGCGCCAGCCGGCCGTAGTCGTCGTCGTTCAGCCGGCCGCGCAGCAGGCGCGACAGGTCCACCAGCGCCTCGTGACAGAGCATGCGCTGGACCAGCGACTCCTTGCTCATTTCCAGCGAGAACACGGCCACGGGCGTGCGGTTCGAGATCGCCGCGTTCAGCGCGCTGCCCACCACGAACGCCGTTTTACCCATCGACGGGCGCGCGGCGATGATGACCAGGTCCCCCTTCTGCCAGCCGCCCGTCTTGCGGTCCAGGTCGGCGAAGCCGGTCGGCACACCGGTCACGCCGCCCTTGGCCGCCTGCAGCTGCTCGATCCGCTCGAACGTCGAGTACAGGATCTGCTTCAGCCAGACGAAGCCCTCGCGCTCGTGCGACTGCGCGACCTGGAAGATCTTCTGCTCGGCCTGGTCCAGCACCTCCTCCACGCGCCGCTCGCCCAGCTCGTAGCCGTCCTGGATGATCTCCGTCGCCGCCTCGATCAGGCGGCGCAGCAGCGCGCGCTCCCGGACGATCTTGGCGTGGTACTCGACGTTGGCCGCCGTCGGCACCGCGTCCATCAGCTCCGCCAGGTAGTCGGTGCCACCGACCGACTCCAGCTCCCCCGTCTGCGCCAGGTCCTCGCTCAGCGTGACCGGGTCCACCACCTCCCCGCGCTGGAACAGCCGCGCCATCGCGCGGAACACGCGGCGGTTCGCCTCGCGGTAGAACATGCCGTCCTGCAGCACCTCGACGGCCTTGGTCACCGCGTCGTTGTCGATCAGCATGGCGCCCAGCACCGAGACCTCGGCCTCGGGCGCGTACGGCGGCTTGCGCTCGCCGCGGGGCAGCGTGGCCACGCCGCCGCGCTGGATGGTGGAGAGATTCTGCATGCAGGGATCTGGAGGTAGTGACCGCCGCCGACTTCCGGGCAGCCGGGTTGCAACGTTCGAGACGCGACCGTGACGCGTCAACGGCAGCCGCCCCATCGTGGCGGAAATCCGTCCACGCGCCCGCCGCCCGCCGCCAGCGCCCCCATCCCCCATCCCCCCCATCCCCTCCCCATCCCGAGCACCACAGGCGCCGCCGCTCCACCCAACGCTAACCACGACATCCGACACACGGTTGTCATGCCGTTGACCGTTCGTTTACGGCGGCGGCCGCATGGTGGCGCGTGCCGCCGGGCCGGAGGGGTCCGGCGAGTCCCTCACGCGGAGGTGGTCATGAGACGCATCATCGCAGTGTGCGCGCCCCTGGTCGGGCTGGCGCTCGGCGCGACGGGCGCGGACGCGCAGTCCTGGTGGATCGACGACCGGTCGGACAACGTGGGGCTCGAGGTGCTGCGCCCGATGGTGGGCGAGGGCCACGTCGCGATCGCCTCGTTCGTGGTCTTCGCCTCCGGCCGCGTCTCCGTGCGCGACGGCATCGAGGTGGTCGGCGAGCTGCCGTTCAGCCGCGTCGACTTCGACGACGCGCCGGACGGCGCGTCCAGCGCCATCGGCAATCCCTACCTGGGTGTGTCGCTGCGCGCCGGCCGGAACGGGCGCGTCGAACTGGGCGGCCGCATCCCGCTCGCGAGCGACGGCGACGACGCGGACCTCGGGTCGTTCTACGGGCTGGTCGCTTCGCTGGATCGCTACGAGGCCTTCTTCCCCGAAGTGGCCACGCTGATCGGCGTGGGCAGCTGGGCGTGCAGCCCCATGCGCGGCGTGAGCGTCGTGCCGCGGCTGGGCGCCAGCTACGTGATGGACACCAGCGACCGCGACCAGGACGGCGAGGCCTTCGCGCTGTACGCGCTGCAGGCCTGGGCGGAAGGCAACTTCCGGGTCGGCATCGGCGTGACCGGCCGCGCCATCCTGACCGAGGACCAGCTGGACTTCGGCGAGCGCACCTTCCACCAGATCGGGCTCACCGTGGACGCGCCCTTCGGCGCGTTCCGACCCGGCCTGCACGTCCGCTTCCCGCTGGACGACGACGCCAGCGGCATGCTGGACGGCGTGCTCGGCCTGCACCTGCAGTACGCGCTGTGACCGGCGCGGTCGGGGAGGCGGCGCCGCAGGCGGGCCGCCTCCCTACGCGGCCGCGCGCTCCTGGTAGACGCGACGCAGCAGCTGCAGGTCGTCCCAGGCTCGCCGCACCTGGTCCGGGCTGCGCAGCAGGTACGCCGGGTGGTAGGTCACCACCACCGGCACGCCGTCGAAGCGGTGCACCTCGCCGCGCAGCCGCCCCAGCGGCGCGTCGCTCCCCACCAGCGTCTGAGCCGCGAAGCGACCCACCGCCAGCAGCACGTCCGGCCGGATCAGCTCGATCTGCGCGCGCAGGTACGGCGAGCAGGTGTGCACCTCGATCGGCTGCGGATCGCGATTGCTGGGCGGCCGACACTTGAGGACGTTGCAGATGTAGACGTCGGAGCGCGGGAACCCGACCGACGCCAGCATCAGGTCCAGCAGCCTGCCCGCGCGCCCCACGAACGGCACGCCGGTGCGGTCCTCGTCGGCGCCGGGCGCCTCCCCCACCACCACCACGCGCGCGGTCGCGGAGCCGTCGCCGAACACCACCTGCTTCCGCGTGGCGGCCAGTCCGCACAGCGTGCAGCCGGTCGCGCGCTCGCCCAGCAGCCGCAGTCGCGTCGGCCCGTCGCCCTCCCCCAGCTCCGGCACCAGCGACGGCGGCATCCGTACGGTCGGCGTACCACCGGCCGGCGCCGCGACGGGCTCGTCCGCGTCGTCCATGAACGCGGTGAGCCGCTCGCGCAGGGTGGGCGCCCCCGACCGCGTCCCGCCCCCAGCACTGCCTGCGCCGGTCCCCGCTGTCGCCCCTGTCGCCCCTGTCGCCCCTGTCGCCGCCACTCGCGAGGACTCGCCTCCGCGTTCGCCCTCGCCTTCGCCCTCGCCTCCGCCTTCGCCTTCGCCTTCGCCTTCGCCTTCGCCTTCGCCTTCGCCTCCGCCTTCGCCTCCGCCTGCGCCTTCGCCTCCGCCCGCCCCCGCCCGCTCGATCAGCCGCACGATGGCGTCCCGGTCCAGCCCCTCGAGCAGCAGCTCGTTCTCGCCGAGCTCGCTCAGCTGGCGCAGGTAGCGGGCGAGGTCCTGCCGCACGTTCATCGGCCGTCTCGTGCGCTCATCGGGACGGCCGCCCGTCCAGCAGCCGCTCGACGCGGTCCAGCACTGCCGCGGCCACGTCCGCCTTGGACTGCAGCGGCAGCGCGTCCTCGCCGCCTTCGCGGTCCAGCAGCACCACGCGGTTGGTATCCACCTCGAAGCCGGAGCCGGCGGCGGCGTCGGCCTCATTGACCACGATCAGGTCCATGGCCTTCTCGGCCAGCTTGCGGCGGCCGCTCTCCAGCGCATCGTCGGTCTCCAGCGCGAAGCCGACCACGAGCAGCCCGTCGGGCCGCGCGTCGCGGGTCGCGCCCAGCACGTCGGGCGCGGGCTCCAGCTCCAGCCGCGGCACGCCGTCGCTCTTCTTCAGCTTGCGGCCGCTGGGGTCGCTGGGGCGGAAATCGGCGATGGCCGCGCTCATGATCAGCACGTCGCTGTCGGGCAAGGCGTCGCGCACGGCGGCTTCCATCTCGGCGGCCGTCTCGACGCGCACGGGCTCGAGCATCGCGGGTGCGTCGGCGGAGCCGGGGCCGGTGACCAGCATCACGTCCGCCCCGCGCCGCCACGCCTCGATTGCCAGCGCGTAGCCCATGCGCCCGGACGAGCGGTTGGACAGCACGCGCACTGCGTCCACCGGCTCGCGGGTCGGTCCTGCGGTGACCAGCACGCGCCGGCCGCGCAGCGGGCCCTGCCCGGCCAGCATGCGGCCGGCATGCTCGACCACCAGCTCCGGCTCGACCATGCGGCCGGTACCCTCCCCCTCCCCGTGCGCCATCCTGCCGCGCGCGGGGCCGAGGATCGTGTGGCCGAACGCATCGCGCACCCGCTCGACATTGGCGCGCGTCGCCGAGTGTTCCCACATGCGCGGGTTCATCGCGGGGCAGACCAGCACGGGCGCGCGCGTGGCCAGCAGCACGGCGGTGAGCAGGTCGTCGGCCATGCCCGCCGCGTGGCGTGCGATCAGGTCGGCGGTCGCGGGCGCCAGCACCACCAGCTCCGCCTCGCGCGCCAGCCGGATGTGCAGCGCGGCGTCGCCCGCCTCCCAGACGTGCTCGTGCACGGGGCGGCCGGTCAGCGCCTCGAAGGTCAGCGGCGTCACGAACTCGCGCGCGGCGCGCGTGAGCACCACGTCCACCTCGGCGCCCAGCAGCGTGAGGTCGCGTGCGATCTGTGCGGTCTTGTATGCGGCGATGCCGCCGGAGACGCCCAGCAGGATCCTGCGCCCACGCCAGGGCGCGCGGGGCGAGAGGCCGGAGGAGCGGGTCATGGCGGCGGAAAGGAAGGAAGCGCGGCGCCGCGCATCGGCTGCGCGGCGCCGCGCCGGATCAGACGACCAGGCCCTTCTTCCGGCGCTGCACGATGCGGAACTCGATCTGCCCGTCCGAGAGCGCCTCCAGCGCGCGGGTGGTCAGCTTCTTCTGCTCGCCGGCCGGCACGGCCTCGCGCGGCAGCGCGTTCAGCTCGCGGGCGTAGCGGGCGGAGACCAGCACGCCCAGGTACTTGCTGCGGGCCCGGTCGGCCAGCTCCATCGGTGTGAACACCCTCACGGTGCGACTCCTTCCTTCAAGAGGTCCTGGATGTCGTGCTTCAGTACCCGGACCCTGGACTCCAAGTCCGGCGCCTCGGCGGCCGCATCCGGGCGGCCGAGGAAGATGGTCTCGATCGCGCCGAGGGCGCGTTCGAAGTCGTCGTTCACCACAACGTGGTCGAATTCGGCGGCCGCGTCCAGTTCCCGCAGCGCGTTCTTCAGGCGACGGCGCCGTTCCGCGTCGCCCTCGCTGCCGCGTTTCGACAGCCGCTGGTTCAGTTCCGCCGCGCTGGGCGGCAGGACGAACACCAGCACCGCGTCGGGAAAGACCTGGCGTACCTGCCGCGCGCCCTGCACGTCGATGTCCAGCACCACGCGGCGCCCGCCCTGCGTGGCCGCCTCGATCGACGAGCGCGGCGTGCCGTAGCGGTTGCCATGCACCTGCGCCCACTCGACCAGCTGCCCCGTCTCGATCATGGCATCGAATCCGTCGTCGTCGACGAAGATGTAGTCGATGCCGTTGCGTTCCCCCGGCCGCGACCGTCGCGTGGTCGCCGACACGGAAAAGGACGCCAGCGGCTGCCGGCCGACCAGCGCCTGCGCCAGTGATGTCTTGCCCGCGCCGCTGGGCGCCGCGATGACCAGGGGCGAGGCGGGCAGGCGGTCGTTCATTCGACGTTGTCCGCCTGTTCGCGCAGCCGCTCGATCTCGTTCTTGATCGAGACCACCTCGTGCTCGATGGCGGCGTCGTTGGCCTTGGAGCCGATGGTGTTCGTCTCGCGCAGCATCTCCTGCACCAGGAAGCTGAGTCGCTTGCCGACCGGCTCCTCGGACGGCTCGTCCAGCAGCGAGTGGAACAGGTCCAGGTGCGCGCGCAGCCGGACCAGTTCCTCGCTGATGTCCCAGCGCTCGGCCAGCATCGCGATCTCGCGCGCCAGCCGGTCCTCGTCCACGCCCGCGCCCTGCGACAGCTCCCGAACGGCCTCGCGCAGCCGGTCCCGCTCCGAGGTGAGCCTGCCGGGTGCCCGCTCGCGCACCCGTTCCATCGCCGCCTCGATCGCGGCCAGCCGCTCCTCCAGGTCCGCGCGCAGCCGCTCGCCCTCGACCTCGCGCATTCGCACGACGCCGCGTGCCGCGGCCGCCGTCACCTCGCGCAGGTCATCCTCGGCGATCTCGACCGCCTCCACGTCCTCCCGCTCGACCAGGTCGCCGAACCGGCTCATCAGCCCCAGGTCCACCTCACCGGGCAGCTCGAGCAGCCGCTTCATGTCGTGCAGGATGCGATGATACTGGCGCGCGCGCGCCTCGTTCAGCTGCAGCCGCGGCTCGTCCGCGTCGCCCTCGGCCGACTCGATGCGCAGCGAGTAGTTGACGTGGCCGCGCACCAGCTCCTGCCGCAGCCACTCGCGGATCGCGTTCTCGTGCCGGTCCAGCGCGGCGGGCAGCCGCAGGTTGGAGCTGAAGAACCGGTGATTGACGCTCTTGATCTCGACGCGCAGGCGACCCGCGGGTGTGTCCCGCTCCGCGTCGCCGTATCCCGTCATGCTGCGAATCATGCCGCCTCCCGTGGGGCGCGGAAGGTAGAGGCGGTGCCGGAGGCGGTCAATTCCACAGCTCCCACTTCACGCCGAAGTACGCGTGCTGGCCGGGCAGCAGACGCCCCGGCACGTCCTGCTGATCCAGCTCGTGCAGGATGTTCTCCCAGCGCACGAACGCGCGCACCTGCACCACGCGGATGCTCAGGTCCAGGTTCCAGCTCTGGATCGGCTCGATCAGAACGGGCCGCCCCACCGGGTCGTCCGGCGCGAGCATGGTGCCCCGGAACTCGAAGGAGATGCGCCCGTCGATCTCCAGCTGGTCGCCGTCCAGCGGCAGGCCGTGGTACGCCAGCGCCAGCCGCGTCTGCTCGGAGGGCTGGAACAGCGTCAGCCCGGCATCGCCCGCCGGGCGCAGATGCGTGTAGTCGCCGGTCAGCGCGAACCCGGGAACCGGCAGCGGCAGCCGCCCCCACGCCTCGATGCCCTCGACGTCGAAACCGGGGTACAGGTTCAGCCGGCGCGGACCGGGATGCCACAGACCGGGCACGCCCGCGCGCGCGACGCCGTCCCCCTCCAGCAGCAGGCCCGCCGCGCCCAGCGCCCAGCCGCCCAGCCCCCATTCCGCGCCCGCCCGCAGCGTGGTGCGGCTGACGCCCAGCGGCTCTCCGCTGGCCGGGTCCAGCTGCGGCACGCCATGCTCGCCGTCGGACCATTCCACGAACGGGCTCAGCCCGAACAGCAGCTCCAGCGATGCGCGCGCGCCCAGCCCCACGAAAGCCTCGCCCTCCCACGACTCCCACCACGCGCGGCCGTCCAGCTCCAGCCGGTCCAGCAGCGTGACGGCCACGTCCGTCTCCGCGGACAGCGAAGGCGCGACCTCGGCATCGTCGCGCAGGCGCAGCGCGCTGCGCGACTCGATCCAGGGCAGCGTCAGCGCGGCGAGCGCGCCCGCCTGCGTCACGCCGTTCTCCAGCGTATCCGCCAGCTCCTGGTCCAGGTCGCTGCGGCCGACGTAGAGCTCACCGGCCAGGAACGGCCACGGCCGCGCCCGCGCGCGCAGCACCGCGTCCCGGCGGCGCGTCTCCCCGGCGAAACGTGGCACCGCAGTGTCGTCGAAGGTGGTCTGCCCGCCGCGATCCGCGCCGAACTGGCGCAGCTCGCCGTACACGCTCCACCGCTCACGCAGCACCCCCCACTTCAGCCACCAGCCGCCGACGTTGCCCGGATCCCGGGCGCCCGTGCCCTCGGCATCCAGCCGCTCCGCGCCGACGGCGATGGGACCGAACAGGAAGTCGGGTGCGGCGAACACGCCGCGCAGCGCCTGCGTGTCCAGGTCGCCGGTCGCCGCCTCCACCACCGTGTACGGCCGCTCGTCCGCCCAGGCGAGGGTGGTGAGCTCGACGCGCAGGCGGCCGCCGCGCCGCTCCGCGCGCACGCGCTGCAGGTTGGCCAGCGCGAACTGCGACAGGTCCAGCGTGGAGCCGACCAGCGGGTCCACGCGGTAGCCGTCCAGGAAGACCTCGACGTCGCCGCCGATCGCGGCCGGCCCCACGACCAGCTCCGGCGCCGGATAGTACCCCGCGCGCACGCGCGTCAGCGACGGCACGCGCGACAGCAGGTCGGCGAGCGTCAGCGCGGTGCTGCGCATCAGCTCATCGCGGTCCCACTCCCAGACGCCCCGACCGACCCCCTCGGTGCCGGGCGCCGGGATCTCGATCAGCGCGTGAGGCGCGGGCGGCGTCTCGGCGACCGCCGCCGTGTCGCCGCCGGGCGCGGGTTCCGGGATCGAGTCGACCACCACGAAGCTGTCCGCCGGTGCCGGGATGCTGTCGACCGTTACGCTGTCCGGCTCCTGCGCCGCCGCGGGCATCGCCGCCGCCACGCACAGCGCCACGACGGCCGCCAAATGAAAAGCCCCCGGTCTCGGCCGGGGGCTGTCGTGGCGGCGCCCGGTCACGCGCTGGCCCGTGACCGCATCCATTCGATCAGCAGCCGGGCGGGCACGCCCGTCGCGCCCTTGCCGGTCGGCTGGCGCTCCTCGTCGGCCCATGCGGTGCCGGCGATGTCCAGATGCGCCCAGGGCACCTCCTCCCCGACGAACTCCTTCAGGAACCAGCCGGCCGTGATGCTGCCCGCGCCGCGGCCGCCCGTGTTCTTGATGTCCGCCACCT